>ERZ1027251.242-NODE-242-length-19235-cov-22.334463_pt1 | contig 19235 bp, 19 predicted proteins | sample MGYA00519474_ERZ1027251 | MGnify/ENA primary metagenome ERZ1027251 (study PRJEB26926, sample SAMN06164779) | human gut metagenome | biome: ENVO:00009003; feature: ENVO:2100002; material: ENVO:00002003 | host: Homo sapiens | place: USA | collected 2012 ...
GCTCTGCCTTGATGCGTTCTGCAACCGCCATAGTCTGCTTGTTCTGTTCCTTGCAGACAGGGTTGATTTCGGGGACGAGGTAGAGTTTGAGGTATTCATACTTCCTCACTCCCTTATAGTAGATGTCAAGATAGATACTCTTGTTGCCATCTGCGAGCGACTTCAACCGAATTTTAATCGGTTCTTTCAGCTTTACTTGTTTCTTTGGTCTTGCCATGATGTATGAAGTGTTATTTTGTTTTTGTATTCTGCTACATTGGAGGGTCTTTCTCCCTCTTGTTGAAAGTTCATGTCAGATATGGTTTCCTATGCTGACATTTGCTTTTCTTTCTCTTCCCTTACTTCGGAAAACTGATGTAAAGATAAGAAAATAAACCGAGAAACGAGAAACAAAACGGAAACAAGAAACAGTCTTTTATGTCTTTTTAAGAGTGAGTTTGGCAAACATCGGAAAATTCAAATAATCGCTTAAAGCATTGATACTTAGCACATTTGCTTTTATTTGTTTTCTTGTCTTTTCAAACGCATTTCGGAGGACTAAGATATTCTTGACATCCTGCTCCTCATTGTTCATGGCGATGTAAACGCTGATGGCACCCACTACGGCAACAACACCTGCAATGGCATAACAGAGCTTGACCACAATAGGCACGTATTTGGCTATTTCCTCTGTAACAGTTGTCAAGGCAGTGGTTCCTGCTGTGTAGTCACCTGCCGAGTTTTGCGCCATGGCAATGCCACCGCCCACAAGGAGCATAAATGCCAATGTCTTCAAGCGTCCTGAAGAGAGAACGCTCTTGGTGGTCTTCTTCAGATAGTTCGTTGTTTTCTTAAACATTCTTTCTTGTTTTACTTGTTAATGATTCGTTTGGCAACACCTTATTATAATTATATAGAAAGGTGTTGTCGCTTTCATATGATATACTCTTCTGCAGTTGAGTCTTAAATCTGGTAGCCAAAGAATGCTGGGAACAGGATGGATGCACCTATCATAAACAGACAGGCTCCTATCAGCGTCAGTATGGACTTGGTAACTCCATCTTCCCCTGTGTTCATCTTGATGTATATCTGCAAAGCGGATATAATCACCATCACAGCAGCGACAGCGTATGTCAGATACAGCACATACAGCATCATCGTCACCACATAGTCGTGCATCCCTGCCAGTGCGTCTGCTCCCCAGCTATAGTCCACATTACCGCATTTGGCTGATGCTGACAGGGGGAGCAGCGCAAAGACAAAGGAACTTACTACATTCTTTATGATATGGCTAAATTTCATCCTTGACTGGTATTGTTTTGATGTTTGGTTGTCCTGGCTTTGTCTCGCCTTGTTTCAATAGGCTCTCCGTGAAGTCGTCCTGCCATAGTCCGTCTATCCATATGGGAGAAGTGGACTCCATCTGCCCATCCATCTTTTCCTGCAACGACTCGGCTGTGTTCTTCGGCTTCTGTTGGTTGACATCATTTCCTTCGTCTTCATCAACATCATCTTCTCTGCCGGAAGAATCCGTTTCTGGAGAATAACCACTCATTCCGTTGTTCTCTGTTCCCATACCATAGCCCTCATCGTATGATGTGCCGTCTTGGAAACTCGTGTCGTATTGCTTGTCGGCAACGCTAAAGCCACCATCGCTTTCATTGACGGCTACTGCGGCTTCCTCTTCCGTTATGTTGCTGATGTCAAACACTTCCTCGTTGCTCTTGGCTTCTTCCTTCTTACCATACAGGTCTCTGGTTATCATCACCGCATAGTAGATGGCGTATGCAATGGTAAGGCTGATTGCGAATATCAAAAATGGACTCATATAATACTTTGTTTTATTGATGATTTATACTCTATGCAGTGGCAAAAGTGCCAGTTGCGAGTGCAAAGTAAAGAGTAAAATCCGACATAAAAGAATTTTGTAAAGTATGGCCATCAAAGTTTAAGATATATTCAAATTATAATTATATATCATACTCTCAATCATACTTTAAACTCCAGATTCCCTCAGCTTTCACATTTTGGGGCAATGGTGTATTGTTCCACACTGGTTTCATGTCCAAACGTATAATTTCGTTCTTTCATTTTTCATCGAATAGACTGATTTCACTATAAAAATAGCCATTATTCGTTAAAAATATTTATAAATATGATAATCTTCGGTTATCAATATTGATAATCAAAATAAAAGTATTATCTTTGCGCTATCAAAATATGGCTGAAATTATATGAATATAACATCCGAAGACGAAGCTCTACTCGAATTATATGAAAATGGCAAGACATCAGACAAGAGATATAGGAGATTACCTATCCAAGTGATAAAGGGGTACAAGAAAGCTGTTGATTACATGCGGGCTGCTCAACGAATCGAAGACCTCTTCCGCTTAAAAGGATTGAATTATGAAGCGTTGCATGGTGACAGGAAAGGACAAGAGTCTGTACGTTGCAATGATACATGGCGATTGATCTTCAAAAGTTCTCCTCTTGATGGAAGCATTGTCATTACAGAAATAGAATTATTAGAAATATCACATCATTATGACTAAGTTTAGTTTCAATCAGGCAGTACCATTTGAGGCAACTCATGTGGGAGAGGTGATTAAGGACGAACTCGCTGCTCGCAATATGAAGCAGAGTGAATTGGCCGAACTCACTGGTATACAGAAATCTATTCTGAATGATGTCATAAAAGGTAAACGTTCTCTAACACCCGAAATGGCATTATTGTTGGAAAGTGCCCTCGGCATTTCTGCAACATTTCTCATGAACATTCAGACACAGTACGAACTTGACTGTGCAAAACAGAGTGAAAGAGTTGTTTTGCAGACTAAGATGCTGGAGATTTGGAATGTACTCAAAGAACACGTGAGTACACAGTTCTTTAGAAAAGTAAATATTATCAAAGGCAATATCATTGAGGATGTCAAACGCATCTTTGATGTGTTTGCCATAGATAATTTGGATGATTTCTTTGGTCTGAAAGCCAAGGAAATGGAATTGGCATATTATCGTAAGTCTGAAAAGGTAACAACTAATCCTGTTGATGTTTTATCTTGGAAATACTATTGTTATTACTGTTCCAAAAATGACAAGCAATCATTGGGAAGCTTTGACAAAAATAGTGGTGACTTACTGACAAAAGAACTCAATAATGTTTTCAAGGAAAATTCTGAAACAGTTAAAAAGACTGGCGAAGTATTGAATAAGTATGGCATACGTTTTATGGTTGTCAAAAAGGTGGGACAGGTTCCTGTAGATGGCATGTCTTTCTGGATTGGCGACAATCCGACTATCGTAGTCACAGAACGTATCTCGTCTATTGATAATTTTGCTTTTACTACTTTACACGAAGTGGGACACGTTTTCAATCATCTTACGAAAGATGGAAAGGCAATGATTAATCTGTCTGACGATAAGAAAGATTCCGAAGAGTCAGAAGCAGACGACTTTGCATTGAATGCTGTTGTTCCAAATGCTGACTGGAAGAAGTTCCTTGCCAGAACTCGTGACATTGTTCCTTACAAAATTGCTCCTTATATCAAGGAAGAGGCTGATAAATACGAGGTCAATCCTCAAATTCTTTTTGGAAGATACAAGCACGATATTGGAATATATAAAATAAAGAATTACTTTGAAACAAAGATTTTGTAGTTCCTCTTAATAATAAAAGCCGCCATTTGCACCCTATAAGGAATGCCTATGGCGGTTTTTCTGTGTATGTATGAAACTACTACATATTTTCAAAAGTGTAGTAAGTTTATACGGAGATCTGCTTTCTCCTTTATTTATTCCAATATTTTTCAGCCATAGGCTTTAGCCTGTCTGTGATAACTTGCATTACCACATTAAAACTGAGTTCTTCTTTCCATTGAATCTTCCGAAGGAACAGTTTCCATTGCATCTGTCGATTGGCATCATTGACAAACTCGGTTGTGAAAAGTTTCAGTTTCGGATTGTATTCAAGTTCGCGATTGTCAAATGTCGCCTTGATCGCGTCATATAGTGTTTCATCGTCCAACTGTCTTTTCGTCAATAGTTGGTAACAATCGAAGAAATCTTTCATTCGACTGTTGTACTCGTCACGGTCCAACATAGTGTGGAACTTCTCGGCAATAACAGTCTCCAACGAATAGGCTTGGAGATTGACTGACGGAATGTTCGGCAACAACAAAGGAAAATCAATGGATGCAGGGTAAGGTGTCACGACATCTCCAAAGCCTATGTCCACGGACATTTTATGGATAATGCTGTCCATGTGTGCCGTGAAGAAGAATCTCGTACCGGGATATTTCTTTTCCACAGTGATAGGCTCCATCGTTATGTTTTCCGTATCAAACGTAACGCCATCCTCATCACAGACTATGCCCAAAATTTCCTGGAACACCTTTGTTAAGAACTCTCTGTCACGGCTTATTCTTTCTGCCATGAAGTCCACGTCTATGGTTGGACGAGCGTTAAGACCATCCATCGCATAGAGCAAAGAACCGCCTTTAAGCAGAAAGTTGTCCTTGTACTGACTTACAGATACCCTGTACAGCAGTCGCTCGTTGAAGTATCTTGCAAGAAGATACATATATTTATAGCCTGTCTCGTTCATCAGATTGAGCAGACGAGTCTTGACAGACTTGCCATAGTTTTTCTTTCCCATTTTATTCTATTGCTATTTCAAGATAATTTTTCAAAATATTGGCAACCCTAAGCCGTTTTGCGTATTCTGCCAATTGGCTTAGGTTGCGGTTCTGTTTCTTCAGATAATTTCGTATCACTTCGGAGCATACTTCCAATCCGATTTTGTTACGATACTTGACGGCATCACAAACGCTACGTTCCATATCCGTCATACGAATGTTGTAGCCCGACATTTCCACATCCATAACACCAAACTCCAAATTCTCCTTTTTCCAATAATAAAGTTCTATCGGTAGGGTTGGCGGCATTGCCACCTTTCGCTTGGCTTCTATGGCAACACAAAAGGAAGGTGGAACAACAGTGGAGAGCTGATGATATGCCCAAGCGTTGTACAGGCATACAATTCCATTGGGAACGATTCGTTCAATATCTATCATCGTATTGAAAAGAGCGTCAGGAACAGCATAGACCCCATGGCGAACCCGAATAAGTTCTCCACGTTCCTTGGCCCTCACAATTTTCTGATAATCTGATTGGTTTGGGAACTCTGCGGTGGTTATGATTCCACCTTGCGAGGTTGCCTTATACATAATCTCATTCATACCTTTACCTTATTATGGTTATTTATCGGTGCAAAGATACAACTTTATCTTCAAAAACAATAGTTTTCTACGGAGAATATTTATTTTATCCGTTCAAAACTATCATATTTTGCTATTCTACAGCTATATTTATGGATTTCCTGCCTATCAGATAATCATTGACATCCTTGTATTCTGCATATCGTATAGCTTCGTTGATTGCCCTGTTTTGATAACAGTCCATGATTGTATGGGCAGCCACCGTTCCTGCTTGGTCATTATCAAGATAACAATGGATAGCAGTGTAACACGCCAATCGTTCCATGCATTTCCCAAGGCTACTGATGGAGTTCAGCACGATATAATCACATGGCTCTTGTATGCAAATCACATTGTCGCCTCGCTTTTCCAAAGTCTTGTACGAAAGAAAGTCCATAAACCCCTCGAAGATGCAGCATCTGTCCTGCACTCCAACTTGCTGTGAATGTATCAAGGATATGTCTTTCTCGCCCAAACAACCTTTATAATATGGGTTACGCAGCTCATAACCATCCCTGTTATTTGGAAAGGCTATACCAAAATACCGCTTGCCCTTAAACGTGTACCAGATCTCCTTGCAATAGCGTTTACCTATGTCCGCATCCACATGGCGTGAACGCAGATACGACATAAGCACAGGGTAGGACAATTCTTGGATATGTACCTTGTCCATCTTGTCTGTCTCTACTTGTGTCGGTATGGGAGGTTTTGCCTTTGTGGACTTTGGGTTGTTCATGTCCGCTGCTATATGCTGCAATGCAGCACCCACATCATCCGTATTGTAGAGAAGTTGGGCAAGAGCGATGATGTTGCCACCCTTGCCAAGAGCAAAGTCATACCATTGGTTTCGGCTGAAGTTCACCTTGAACGATGGCTTTGTCTCCGCATGCAATGGCGACAGATAATAAGATGTGGACTTGCTGCATCGTTTGGGCTGATGTCCCAATGCGCTCAGATAGTCCGTGAGTTTGATTTCCTTTGCTTGTTGTATGTTCATCTTTCATTCATTTTTTTGTTCATTCGTGCGCTTATTATATATACACCAGAGTGAATGAACGGTTTTGTGAAGTCATTTTGTCGTATGTCCATGTAGTTAAATATGATGCCACTTCACAAAATCCGTCCGTTCTACTATTATATATACACCGAGGTGAATGAAGTGGTTTTTGAAGTGATTTTCGCTTCATCCTCACTTCTTCACCTCCTGCTCTTCAAGCAGCGGAAACGAAGGATAATCCTTCATTCTGCAATACTCGTTGTTGCCACACTTCACTACCAGTTTGCTCTTCAATAGGAAGGTCAGCAACTTTGACATCACTGTTCTACCTCTGGCAAAACCAATAGTTGTATATCCTTTCGTCAATGCGTTTATCACATTCTCATAACCTGACACCACTTTCTTGCCGAAAGCCATTCCAAGTGCCTTGTCATGCTGCTCATCGGTAATGTCGGCTATTGTCATCTTCGGCTGTTTGGCTGTGGTGGAGTCAACCACATAGTCCTTGGCAATCTCTGGAAGTCCCTCCTTGTTTATTTGGAACGCAAAGGGCGCAAAGTCCTTGTCTCGGATGTTGAGCGGTTTCACTTCACTCACATTCGCCATCGAATTGCTCTTGCTTATCACCAGTACCGTCTCTGCCTTGTTGCTGAGTTCCGTTCCTATGTGACCTCTTACATTGTCATCACCCTTGTTCAAGTGTAGGACACAATGTATATGCAGGTCATAGCGGCTTGACCACTGCATCAGTTTGTTGATGATATGGACAGACTCGCTCGGATTGTTGATGTCGAGCATCAAGTCCCTTATGCCGTCAATGATGACCAAGCCAAACCCCTTTTGTGTCTGCAAAGCATATTCTATCAACCGCAGTCTGAGGTTGGGACTGTACTCTCGCAGTCCGAAGAACACAAGGTTCTCACTGTTCATGTTGTCGGGCAATCCTGCAAGCCGGAGGATGCGCTGCATCACGCTGTGACAGTGGAAACGGCTCTGCTCCGTATCAACGTAGAGTATCTTACGCTTGTCATCGGGTAGTTTTGCCGTATATTGCAGCACCTTTCCGTTAGCAAGCGAGGCAGCTACCAAAGCGGACACGTTGAACGTCTTTCGGCTCTTCGCCTTGCCTGTGGAGGCACTGAAGTTGCCAAGCGTGGCTATGGTCGAGTTATCCACCCATATTATCTGTGGCGGTGTCTGGTAGGTCTCGTCCGCATGGATAAGCGATGCCTTCAGCAACTTTTCCAACAAATCAGCATTGTCCGCTGCGCCTTCAAAGAGGCTCATGTCGTTCATTTCTTCCATCGTCATCTGCTCTTCAAGGGTTTGTTCATCACATAGCGTATGGCATCCTGCTCATACACCTCTTTTGTTTTCACAGGGTGCTTCTTGATCCATTCCACCAGTTCTTCCTTGCTGAAATAGATGGTCTTGCCGTTTGGCTTGTAATGGGGAATGGCAAAGGTTCGTGTCAGTTTGTAAAGCTGACTCTTTGAAGCGTCAAGGAATACGCTTGCCTCGTCAAGGGTGAGCACGTCTTTTCCTGCAAAGAGCCATTTCTCCAAGCACTTGATGCGGTTCAACACATCCTCCACTGGTCCAAGCAGCTTGAATGCTTCTTCCATTTGTTGAATGCGCTCGGCAAGTCTCATTGGTGTCATATCTGCCAGTTCTTGTTCTGTCAACTCGTGTTTATCCACGTCTATCGTTGGCGGTAGGATAGTGCCATCCTTTGGTGGATTGTTTGCCTGATTTGTTGTCTGTCCAATCATTGTCGTAATTTTATTTATCGTTACACATAACGAGGTCGCCCTCCATAACCAGGTTTCTGATTACGGAGGGCAAAGGTAATGGCATTTCTGCCCAATCGGATGGAAGTGCGCTTGACTGTCAACCGACTATCAAGCCAACTGTCAAGGTTTTCATCTGTCAGATGGTGTCCTTGCTGTCATTTTTACCGCAATCTGCTATTTCTTGCACTTTCTTGCGGATAGCCTCATAGATGCTGGCGTTGGTACTTTTGGCATCACTGGTTGCTGAGGACAGCTTGGTTGTTGTAAGTGGCTTGTCTGTTGATGAAGACAGGATGAGTTTATGCTTGGCAATGACCGATTGCCATTGCTTGCAAATCAAGTTCTTGCTGCAGAGCATGTCAAAGAAGAATGCCACACGTCTGTTGCTTCTCGCCTTTAGCTGCTTGCAGACTTGGCACGAGAAGAGTTTTCGCATATCCTCTTCCGACACATCGGCCGAGAACAAATGAACCTCATTGGCATGGCGCGCAATGAGGTTCAACTGAGTAGAATCAAAGTAACATTGAAAGTCCTGTTTCGGTTTGGTGTCTTGTGCTGTTTGTAATATTGACGGTGGTTTACCATGGAGATACTGACCGTTTGGAGGCGGCTCCGTAGTGTTGAACTTGTGATGAAGAGCCTTGTAGTCATGATACTCGAAATCCACTTTGGTAAAGAATATGACTACCAAGTCCTCACGTTCTTCAAGAAACTCCTCCATGATGTAGAAGTTCTTCTTGTGCTCGTTCTTTCCTGCCGCATACTGGCAGTCCGTATAGGAATGACTGTTGAGAAAGTCCTTTTTGTAGCGGTGATATAGTTTACCGCATCCTATAACTTCCGTCTGATAGCACTCGTGGGCTTCCTTGAAGAACAGCCATAGTTTGTTGGTACCGCAAACGCCACCTACACCGTTAGCGAAGGTGCATTCATTGCATTGGGGTAAAAAGAGAGAACGAGGAGTCTTCTCGTCCTTGTTTTTTTGATGTATTGTTATGTTCCATTTTTATTCTTCGAACGCACTGTCCAACAGAGAGACAGCCTCGTCCTTTTTCTTGTTGATGATTTTTGCGTAAATTTGTGTCGTGCGCACCTCCGTATGACCGAGAAGTTTGCTTGTAGTGTATAGGTCTGCGCCCATGGTCAGCTCCATCGTGGCGAACGTGTGTCTTGAGACATGGTAGGTCACATGCTTGCTGATACCTGCCGCACGGCTCCATTCCGGGATGCAGTCGTAGTTCTTGCTTGGCAGTGTTGGAAATACCTTGTCCTCGTCACTCGCAGATCCACGCTCAGGCATCCAACGAAGGGCTTGCTTGTTGAGAGGAAGATAGAGAGGCTGCTTGGTCTTGTACTGCAATATCTCAACTCGTGTCTTGTCACCCTCGGTGATGATGTTTTTCCACTTCAAACTCTTCACGTCACTGATACGGAGTCCGCAGAAGCATGAAAACAGGAACGCCGCCTTGATATCCTCACGCTTGCAAGGGGTGTCAATCAGTCTCTTCACCTCGTCAACGGTCAGATACTCTCGCTTGGTACCGCCACCTTTCAGAACATCCATGCGAAGACGCAATACGGGATTGTCGTCCATTATCTCTTCCTCAATAGCCATGTTGAAGGCTGCTTTGAGGCATTTGAGATAGTTCATCACCGTGGACTTGGACGGATGGGTGTGCTTGTAGGTGATATAGTCGTTCAACAAGAACACCATGAAACCATTGCAGTATTCCTTGGTCATCTCTGCGAGTGTCACGTTTGGCGAGTGTTCTCTCACTGCATTCAGCACGCTGTTCACCCAGTTTCGGGCAGATTGTCTTCCTCGCTCCACTTGTGCGTCACGGAATATCTCCAACCAATCCACAAGTCGCATTTTGATTCTCGACTTGTCTTTGAGTCCTGCGATACCGTTGGTGATGCTCATGATGCGTTGTGCCTTGATGGCATAGACCGCTTGCATCGTCTGCTTGTTCTGCTCCTTGGCAGCTGCATCAACCTCTGGAATGAGATAGAGACGCAGATAGTCGTAGGTTCGGCGACCATTGACATTGATGGATAGATAGACCGACTTGTTGCCGTTGGCAAGTTCCTTGAAGCGTATTCTCACAGGCTCCTTGGTCTTGGAATTTCTCTTGCGCTCAGTCTCTGCAACGGCAATCTCTGTCTTCACCTTCTTGGTGGCAAGATACTCCTTGTATTTGTCCACGTTGGCATCGGGATCTTCTCCATGCGGCTTGTAGCCTCTTCTGCCGACACGCTTCTCAAAGGTTCCGTCCTTCAATGCCTTCATGCGTTCCTTGGCCTTTTTCTCAGCTTCTTTCCAGATTTCCTTGTGTTTCTCCTCGCTGTCATCCTTACGAAGGTAAAGACCAACTGACTCATAGGCACGTTGTCCCTTACCATAATATATATCAAGGAAGATGGAACGGTCTCCATTGCGCATCTTGCGACTACGGACTATCACGGAACTGGTGTATTCCTCAACTTTCTCCACTTGGTTCAGCTCGTCAGAAGGATCAGTGAAAGTCTCTCCATTGACAACCTCTCGCATCTTGCGTTCTTTCAGACGCTCTGCGGTTTCCATGACCAAGGCATTATTCTGCTTGTCGGCCTCGGTAATCTCTGGGTTGATATAGAGCTTCAGAAACTCGTACTTGCGCTCACCATTATAATATATGTCGAAGTAGAGCGACTTGCTGCCGTTGGCAAGGTTCTTGAAACGAAGAGTGACAGCTTCACGCTTGTTGGGTCTGCCTCTATGTTTTTTGATTGTTCCATCTATGGCTCTGTCCTCACCGTCATCATCAATGAACTTCCATTGGTGTCCTTCTCTGCCAGAAACAGCTCCGACAACTTCGTTTGCCTCACTTTCCTTTCCCTTGGCACTTTTGCCAGTTTTAGCAGTATTGCCATTCTCCTTCTTACTTGCTCGTGCGGTCTTCTTGCTTGAAGTTGTTGTAGAAGCAGGATGCTCCAAGGAAGCCTTCACTGTTTCCAACTTCCCCGACAGAATTTCTTGCACTCGTTGGTTCTTGATATCTTCTGCCTTCTGCAAGGTCTCGGCATTGACAGCCTTAGCCTTGTCATCGTCCTCAGGAAGCAGATAAAGCTTCAAGAACTCATACGACCTCTTTCCACTTTTGTAAGTGTCGAGATAAATCGACTTTGTGCCATTCGCCAAATCCTTGTAGCGTATGCGCACAGGTTCATTGTTACTTCTCATGTTACTTTGTTATTTATTCTACTTATTGTCATTTTGCGAGATTTGTTACTCACGGTGCAAAGATACGAAAAATAATTGGATTTGTTACCCAAAACAAGAACCAATTACGAACCATTAACTATGATAAATAATAAAATCAAATGGCAAAGTAACAAACAAATAACAAAATACATACTTTATTAAATACTTGCTATATGCTGTATATATTGGTATTTACGCGCGTTTTCTTGTCGTTTTGATTGTTGCATGAGATTTGACGTTGTATTGGCGTTGCTCGTTTCGACAACTTGGGCGATGCCAGAGCCTTTACTGCGTGGAACGAGTGACAGGACTGGCTCCACGTTTTCATGTATATATAAAGAAACGAATATAAACATAGCCATACGGATGCCAGATGGCTACATTCTTTTTAGTTATGTGCATCCCTAATGACAATTCAACATTGGAAATGTTAGACAACTACCAAGGCTATGATGTGGTTGTTCGTGAGATGATTTCAAAAGAGATTGACCGTCAGTATTCGTTTATGAAGTGGAATATTGTTGTTCAAACTTTTTTGTTTGGAGCTATTACTCAGCTAAAAAATGACAAATACCTCTTGGTGATAATTGTCATTGGTTTGTTAGCGTCTATAAGCTCGTTTATTACATATTGGGCAAGTGAGGCTAAAATAAAAAGAATTCTATATTTTTGGGATGGATACCTACAGCTCAAAAAACTTTCATATTTTGCCTTTCCTCCTGTATGGACTAATCCTACGGAAGATGTGATTCGAGAAACGGAGATAAAGGAAATATTTGGCGAATATAAATTAGGATGGTCGCGTAAGCTATGCTTGAAACTGATACTTCCAAAGTCTTCCCCCTTCATATTCATTCTAGCGTGGTTGTTAATGTTGTATATTCACTACGTGATGTAAAATTTACATCATTAACCTCGAAACCAAGGATGAAATATCTTTTGGAAAGGGATTGATTTTCCTTTTTATAGTATAGCTCATGGTTTATGTTCAAAAACAGAAAGAGAGTTTAGTAACAAATGTTAATTCTTGATGACACTCTTTACGCTGATAATTGCGTGAGAGTATGCACCTGATAAATATAATAACAGAATGAAAAAAATATTATTTATAGTGCTTATTTTATTGGGCATTTTTTGCGATGTTCATTCACAAATATATAATAGTGGAATTTGCTATTATATTAAAGCTGGTAGCGACTTGAATTCTTCCTCAAAAATTTATATAGCAAAATTTTCTGGTGAAAAAGTTGTTTGTTGGTCTTACACAAAATCAGAAGTAACAGCCAAACTGCGAGAATCTCCATCTTATTGGGAAAATAAACTTAATAAGGCTTTGCAAGACCCAAGTAATTGTTTTAAATATAATAGTTCTTTATCTACCAGCTCCAAGGAGGTATATTCACGAATATGGAAAGGTGAAGCAAGATATGTCCAGACAGGGACTTTTTCGTGGGAATGGCGTTCGCAAACTTTAGGATATACATATAAGGCTTTTTCCATGGACACAAAAAGCATGATAGCATGGGATGAAGATAAGTCTGGAGATATTAAAGATAAAACATATTGGATAAAAATTGACGTTTCAGAACTTTCACCCCAAGCTAAAAATTACGATTTTTTGTATGAATAGATTATTGTTTATATTATTTTTGTTCTCTAGCATAAAAATGTATGCACAAAGAACAGACTACTATGTAGCAACGAAAAAGATACATAACAATACTGTTTCAACAAAAGTATCTGGAGGGCAATTTATATCATTTTTGAATGATATTTGTTATGAGTCAAATAAAAACGGAATAGGAGTAGGGCATGGTATTCTAAAACTCAATAAGAGTTATAGTAATAGCGGTCACAAATTCTATATGGGAGATAGTTATTGGGGTACAGATGCCATATTCAAATTCAAATACGATTTCAGTGTACTAAATATAATATTAGAAAATGGAGATATATACGTATATAAAAGACAACCAGCTCCAGCATCTGCCGTAACGTGCTCCTTGATACGAAAGAGAGGAAGTTCCAGTGGCAATAGTGGTTCTTATTTACCTTCATACCCTAATAATGGTTATGGAGGAGGTTACAACACTAACAACGGTGGTTCGTCATCATCTTCTCAAAGACAGAATACGGTTCCTTCTCGGACGCAACCAACAAAGCATACATGTAGTTTGTGCAATGGTCAAAGAAGAATAATCAAGGACACTTATCCGTCATTGTATGGACAAAGCGATTATCAAGTAAAGTGTAATGAATGTGGAGGTTATTTCATGCGTTCTACAGGGCATACGCATATAACTTGTCCACAATGTCATGGCAAAGGTTACTTTACGACAAACTAAATCTTTGTCCATATCTCTGATTTAAATAAATATGGCATAGTATTTTTTTACGTGTTAGAAGAAAGTTACAAATTTGGTATTAGTCTTATCTTTAAGAGATAGGCTAATGCCTTTAAAACAGATTTTCGATGAATAAAATATTATTAATACTCTTTTCATTTGTGTGTTCAAATGGCTTAGCACAAGATGTCATAGTCAAAAAAGATGGCTCTACTATACTCTCAAAGGTTTTAGAGGTCAATACCTCTGACATAAAGTATAAGAAATACTCCAATTTAGATGGACCAACATACACAATCCTCAAGGCCGAATTATTGTCTATCAATTATAAAAACGGAGAAAGTGAGAAATTTACATTGGAATCAGTCGGCAATGAATCAAACATAATGCCATCTGTACATAATGAAAGACTCAATCAAGAATGGTTGGACTTTACAAACAAGAGAACAGCCATATATAAAGAAGCACAAGAGAACAAAAAAGCCAAATGGCAATACCGAATATTGAAGTTTCATCATGATTCTAAAGTAGCAGATAACAATGTTTATGTAACTTGTAGTGTAAGAAACGGTTATTATGAAAAGTTTAGCGGGCGGAAAGCTCTTGAATCAGACATTACATTTGAACTTAAAAATCAGTCTGATAATGTTGTGTACTTGGATTTAGGAAACTGTTTTTTCAAAAATGGACGTAATACCGAAAACTATTACAAGAATACAGCAACGCACACTTCTAAAGACAAAAATGTAGGGGTTTCTGCTAACGCAGGAACTATTACCGACGTCTTAGGAGTTGGAGGTGTTGTTGGTAATATAGCAAATGGTATTAATGTTGGAGGAAACAAAGGTTCTTCTACAGGAGTCACAGTTTTTAGTCAAAGGATTATAGCATTAGCTCCTCATTCTTCTTACCGTTTTGAAGATATGAATTTGTACAGAAGTGAAAATGATAGTAAATATGTAAAGGACGAAAAGTATACCGTGGGAAGCAGTGTTTCATTTCATGAACCGCAAAATATAAATGACTGTCCTTGGAATTTAGTCTTAGCATATTCCGCAGAAGAAGATTTTAAAACAAAGAACGTAATGAACGTTGGAATCTATGTCTCAGAGAGCATCACTTTTCCTCGTGCAGGATGGAACAGTTTCTCAATAAATACAGATAGATACATAAAGTATGGAGAATTAGAACCTGTACACTACATATACAGAACAGAATAGCAAACATAAAGGTACACCCTAAACACCCACCCATTCTCCATATTAAGAGTGGATGGGTGTGTAGGTTATCGACTTAGCCCTTTGCCCTTTCTTGGTTTTATCATTCGAGTCGCCTGTCGCAAGCATCGTCTTATCCATTCTATCTCATCTTCGTCCTTCTCACGTCCCCAGTCTTTGGTGTCGCTACCGCCGCCACCTTGGCTTTCAGCAAAGTTGGTAGCCTCGTTGATGTAGCCAATATACAGGTACATAGCACAATAGATGATTTTGTCGCCATAATTAATGAAGTCCATTGCAAAGCTATCATCAAAGAGGCTACTGTCGTGAATGCTCGTCATACGTGGATAGATGTCTGCTATCTCTGCCAACACTTTCATACCAGCCTGCGCCCAAATCTTGTTGATCATCTGTTGCTGGTATGAAACAGCTGTTTTTTCAAAATCGGCTTTAATCTCCCTGTTTCTTGCTTCGATGTGGGAGGTGTTCTTCTGCAACTCATCAAGTTGCAACTTAGCCTGCGCAAGTTTCATCTTCTTGTCGTTCAATTTGTCACGAACATCCCAGAGCTCCTTTCTGGTGGCGGTAATCTTTGCCTTTATCTCAACAGCATCACCAAGATGATTCTTCATGTAATCTTCAAGTTCGGCTATGGTCGCTTGCTTATCTGCTTCCGCTTTCTCCAGATTGCTGACCATAGTCTGCAGAGCCTTGATTTTCGTCTCTGCTTTTGTGATGCTACGATTAAGACCTGAAAGAAGCGTCTTCTTCATGCCTACTTCATTTGACAAAGTGCGGCATTTATCAGCCAACTCCCTGCGATAAGTTTCTGTTGACTTGTGCTTAGCTCCAGTTATGGTGATGTCATCACCACGCTCCAGTCCATACTTTTCATTAACCTCTGCAAGTCGGCTGTGAAGTTCACGCATCCTAGTTCTTGCTTGATTCATGTCGTTTCCACCAAAAAGATCTTTTGCGCTCAGTCTGCCGTCCTTTGTAATGGGGACAATGACTGCATGTGCATGAGGATTGAGTTCGTCTAAATGAACAATGAACGAAACGACATTTTCTTCACCAAACTCCCGACAACAAAAGTCATATATGTCCGTTGCCCATCTGTCTATGCCACTGCAACTGTCAACATCCCAGTTGTTGCCGTTCTCACTGATTGTCTGGTCGCCAAATGCGAGTTTGCGCATCTGCTCGCGGTTACCACCAAAGACAATGCTCACGGCACGGTTTGATGTAGCATTCACTCTGCCTGTCACTCTGTTCTTGATGGCTTGCTCGATTTTGTCTGTTATAGACTTGTTCTTGTCTATTGGTCCAAGTTCTCCACCTTTCGACACCTGAAAGTTAAGTCGGGTGCGACTACGGTCATAGTTGTATTTTGGATCATTCTCCTTCCTTGAAAAGAGGTCATCTCCCCAATTGCGCTGATGCTCATCGCTGACAGCAATGCTAAAAGACTTGACCTTTTGAATGTCCATCATCTGTTTCTTATTATCGCTCATAAAATTGCTTGTTTTAATTGATTGTACATATGAAATTCAGCTTGCTGTACACATATAATGGCTGTTTGCCCTAATTACTGAGCTTGCTCGGTGTATTAGGCTCCACCCAAGGGATATGTTCGCAAGCGAACTCGTTATAACTGCTGCCGGTAGTTTTATGGATCTTCTACCAATACCAATCCAAGACTGTCTATCAGATGTTGGAGTGGTGGATGTTGCTTTATCAGCCTTTGTAGCGCCATCTGCGGTGTTTCCGTCATCAGTAGGAAGTCTGCAATGTCAAGACCTTTGGTCTTTTGTTCATCGGTGGCATTGTCTTCCAAGATGTTGCTTATGACAACCCTTTTGCAAACAGATTGCAGCAATGGAATTTTTGATTTCCATTTGTCCGTTGCTCCAAGGTCAGGGAACAGAATGATGTCCCGACCTCCCAATACCTTGACAGCGATTTGGTTGAGACAGCCATGCATACCTCCAGTTGCCAGCCAGATGAAATTGGGGATGAAATGGGATGCGATTATGGCAGTTTTCTCACTCTCGACAATAGCGACCGACATTGTAGGATGCTGTGTCAGCAAATGCTCACCAAAGAAACATTGGCACAAGTTGAAATCTGGAAGATGAAGAAAAGCATGCGCCCAGCCAACATAAGAACGTGGCTCTTTCACACGATGTCCGTCTTTGGGATTATACAGCATGACCTTGCCAGTCCTCACCTTATCATCCTTGTCAACTTGCCAATAAATGGTTGAGCCTCCCCACTTATAGGATGTTCCGACATGATACATCTTCATCAGCCTTTCTGTCTCTTGTTCACCAAAGACCTTGGAAAGGTACCGGTATAACGGATTGATTCCATAATGAGACAAGGAACGCTCCATAATAGCGTTGGCGATATAGGAAATAGGCTTTTCTACGATTTTCGGTTGGATATTCCTTCTTGTCGGATATGGCAATTTGTCCTTAGATAGAAAGTCTGGATGCTCACGGAAATAGTCTTTAGGAGTATAGTGATACCCACAACTATGCTCATGGTCGCATTTGCCTACATTGTTAGGGAAGGATACTTCCCCCTCATTATCTATGTATCTTGTGAAACAACGCTTGCGCTCACAATTCGGGCATGTGTAACGATTGCCCAATCTGTATTTCTCCAAGTGAAATCTATACTCGTTCATCATCGTAACTGAAATGAATTATTGGTGAATTTCAGCTTTCAGTTCTTTCATGTTTTCAGTTACGCACTTGTCAACTGAAAAACTGAAACAAATGAATACTGAAAACAGGTTGGTTTATGTTTCAGTTGCCTGTCCTGTTTCGAACTTTACTTTTTCGTAAAATCCTTTCTTTGCCTTTGTGATTAGTCCAGACTTCATAAGCTCCTTTATATAGTTCATCACAGTACGGTCTGTAACACGCAGATTCTCCATTCCTGTTTTTATGGCTGTTTTTGTGTCAAAACTGTCTTCCAACAGATACAGCAACTCCTTGGACATAGAATCACAGGTATCTTCAGCAACAAAGGCTCGGCAGCGTTGATAGCAATTCTCACAGTATTCATTGAGTCGTAATGCTCCTTCTATGGAATCCACATCAATACTTTGCAGATGGCTCTCGCCACAGGCGTATCTTAGAGCTTGGAGCAATAAGGCAATGCGTGCGACGTGGGTATTGTGCTTCATCACCCTCGTTTCAACATCTTCATCGTCCTCTATGGCATTGATGGCATCCACATTTCTGTTCCACCAACCAAAGAAAAGGGAATGTGCGTCCTTGTCCATATAAAGGATATTTGGACAACATTCATTTGTGTCATTACACCTTGCATAGTCAAGTCCAAAGATTTTCCCGATGATGTCAGCCCATTTTCTTGAAGCCTCGCTCTGGCGCACATGGCCGTCTTCCTCATCCAGCCAGTGTGGAACTTTCTTGGATTTGGGATATACAACCAGAATACGGTCAAGAAAACCTGTATCCATGAATTTGGAAGCCATCAGTTCCTTCATTCGTTTGGTCTGTGTTGTACCGATGATGTTGACACATGGCTCTTCTACACGTTGTGGGCGGTCATTCTTGACACGTGTGTTCTCCAAGTGGCATCCGCTCCAGATGGAAAGTAGGCGTTCAAGCATGGGATTTTTCCCATACCTGTCTGTATTGGCAAGCAGTCCGAGAATTTCATCATAGTTGATGGCTATGCCACGCAAGTTGTTGTAATGCTCCAATACCAGAGCCTCCAATGTAAAGTCATCCAATGTGACCCTTTTCAGAATAGGCTTCTTCATTTCCTTGCTTCCGCTTTCCTTTGTTGCACATGCTGCCTCATATAGGTCAAGTTCATAGCAAAACTTGTCAAACAGCTTTCGTTCATACTCCCGAATTGGCTTGTATGCAAGTTGTAATGGTGGAGTTTTGCCCATGCCAGGTCTGCCAACCAATATGATATAAAGGGCGGCATTCGTGTCCCAATCCTGCTTAACGTGAATACGATAGGTATTGCCAAGAGCCGCAGATGCTGCCGACAGCATGGACATGGCGACATAATCCACCTTGAAATTGCCGTGCACCACCATGTCTATGATGATGGACTGCATTTTTTGTGGAAACACCTCAAGAGGGAAGCCTGAGTCCGCTAAAGACTCGGCTTCCATGTTGATTTTGTTGCAGAGTTCAAGCGCATCCATAGCATTACCAGTTTAAGGGTTTCGGTTTGCGCTTGTTTCCTGCAAGAATGGCTGCGTTCTCCTCCTCTGCCGTGAGAGGTACCGGATTCTTGCGGTTAGTCTCTAGCCACTTGTCAAGTTCATCTTGATAAAGGCAGTAACGCTTGCCCGGCTTGGTGGCAGGAATGCTGCCGTTTCCAAGTTTCATGTAGAGAGTTGCCATCG
>ERZ1027251.247-NODE-247-length-19117-cov-20.209317_pt1 | contig 19117 bp, 21 predicted proteins | sample MGYA00519474_ERZ1027251 | MGnify/ENA primary metagenome ERZ1027251 (study PRJEB26926, sample SAMN06164779) | human gut metagenome | biome: ENVO:00009003; feature: ENVO:2100002; material: ENVO:00002003 | host: Homo sapiens | place: USA | collected 2012 ...
GGTCTACGTCTGCTACCCTCTGTCTGTGACTCGAAATTAATTCAGCAGACCCTAAATACATATTATAAAAACTAATCATACAAACAACAAAAACAAGATGAAACGATTTCTATTTCTGACGTGCCTCTTCTGTCTCTGCACGGCAATGCAGGCTCAGGTGCGCAAGCACACCACATTCTATGACCAGCGTGCAACACTCTTCGAGACTCTGCCGACAAGCAAGGACGACATCATATTCCTGGGCAACAGCATCACCAACGGTTGTGAGTGGGCTGAGCTGCTCGGCAATGCGCATGCCAAGAACCGCGGCATCAGCGGCGACACCACCAACGGCGTGCTCGACCGTCTGCACGTCATCACAGCGGGAAAGCCATCGAAGGTGTTTCTGCTTATCGGCATCAACGACCTCTCCGGCGGTCTCAGCGTTGACTCTATAGCGAAGAACGTAGAGACAATTGTGAAGCGCATCAAGAGGGAGTCGCCTACTACACGTGTCTACATGCAGAGCGTTCTGCCTCTTAATCCGGTATACAACATGTTCGTAGACCACATGAGTCGTAAGGCTGACGTGCCCGTCCTGAACGAATTGCTGAAAAAGGAGGCAAAGCGCAACCGCCTTACTTACATCGACTTATACGCAGCCTTCATCAATCCCAACACCAACGAGATGAACGCTGACTACACCAATGACGGACTGCACCTGCTCGGCAAGGGATATCAGAAATGGGCGGAGATAATAAAGCCCTACGTTGCGGAGTAACGTATATAATAGAGAGTCAAAACTAAAAAAAGTGAATAAATAAGCCACTTGACCATATAATCGGAAAAAAAGTAGTAAGTTTGCATCTTAAATGTAAGGACAATAACAAGCAAAGATGACAAAAATAGAAAGCTTTATGCAAGTGAAAGCGTTTGCCCGTCAGGACGGCATGTTAATGGCGTTGCTATGGACAGCGAGCTTCGCTTGCTACACCCTATTGAAGGCAGGCGCCATTGCCGACCTGCTGACAATATCAACGCCGATTTTTCTTGCATGGCGAATGAGCAAGTTTCGCGACTATGCGCTGGGCGGCATCATCTCTTTCAGACGTGGACTGCTTCATGGCATCTACACGTTCTTCTATGCCTCGCTGGCCTTCGCGCTGGTGCAGTTTGCCTATTTCCAGTTTCTCGACAATGGCGTCTTCGCACAGACTCTATGCAAAGTACTTACAGAGGTAACCCCGTTGTATGAGCAGAGCGGCATCGACAAGGCACAGATTGACGATGCCATAAAAACAATAAACATGCTCACGCCTATACAATGGGCGTTTATGTTCATGATGCAGAACTTTGTGGTGGGCGTATTCATAAGTCTGCCAATAGCCCTGGTTTGCCGACGCAAAGGCAACACGCAGAACGCAGGAAAGATAAACGCATAAACAACAGAACTTTCGCAAGTTCAATATAAAAAGCAAACTGAAGATAATAAATACAGAATATGGACATAACAGTAATCGTACCGCTATATAACGAGGAGGAATCGCTGCCCGAACTCTACGCATGGATAGAGCGCGTGATGAACGCCAACGGTTTCTCTTACGAGGTGATATTCGTAAACGACGGATCAACAGACCGTTCTTGGCAGGTGATAGAGCAGCTGGCGGAGAAGTCGGACAAGGTGAAGGGCATAAAGTTCCGCCGCAACTACGGCAAGAGTCCTGCTCTCTACTGCGGCTTCAAGGCTGCCGAGGGCGACGTGGTCATCACGATGGACGCCGACCTGCAGGACTCGCCTGACGAGATACCGGGTCTCTATCACATGATCGTGGACGAAGGTTACGACCTCGTTTCAGGATATAAGCAGAACCGCAAGCAGGGCGACCCGCTCTCAAAGACCATTCCCACAAAGCTCTTCAACGCTACGGCTCGTAAGGTGAGCGGCATTCACAACCTGCACGACTTCAACTGCGGACTGAAGGCTTACCGTAAGGACGTGGTGAAGAACATCGAGGTGTACGGCGAGATGCACCGATACATTCCGTATCTCGCAAAGAACGCCGGCTTCGACAAGATTGGCGAGAAGCCCGTTCATCATCAGGCTCGCAAGTTCGGCAAGTCGAAGTTTATGGGATGGAACCGCTTTGTCAACGGCTATCTGGACCTCATAACGCTGTGGTTCCTGAGCAATTTCGGCAAGAAGCCGATGCACGTGTTCGGTTTCCTCGGCACGATGATGTTCTTCATAGGCTTCCTCTCCGTAGTGATTCTCGGAGCGGACAAGCTGTGGTGTCTCTCCAACGGCATACCGCAGCGCCTCATCACCGACTCGCCTTACTTCTTCATAGCGCTGACGATGATGATGATAGGCACGCAGCTGTTCCTCGCAGGATTCATCGGCGACCTCATCAGCCGCTCATCGCAGAACCGCAACGACTATCAGATAGAGAAGACATTGAGATGCGAAGAATAAGCCTATACACACTTGCCGCCGCAGCGGTGATGACGTTCGGAGCCTGCACCACCTTCGACTGTCCGCTCTATAACAAGGTGTACGCCAAGGTGAAGCTGGCGGGCGACGTGAAGACGCTTGCCGACACGCTCAGCGTGAGCATTCCGCGCAACATGGACGACGACGGCAGCGACACGGTGGTGATAAACCGTCTGACGGCTACGGACAGCCTCTCGCTGCCCATGAGCTATCAGAGAGACGAGGACATATATCTGTTCTGCATCTCACAGTACGAGACGGGCGTGAAGACCACGGACACGGTTTGGGTGGAGAAGCAGAATCTGCCTCACTTCGAGTCGGTGGACTGCAATCCAGCTATGTTCCATACCATCAAGGGCGTAAGGACCACACACCACGCCATCGACAGTATAAAGATAAACAATGACAAGGTTACATACAATGACACGAAGCCGCATTTCCTCCTTTATCTCAAAGAGCGCAACTATTAGTCTGCTCACGCTGGCGCTGACAGCAGCTCCGGCAGCGGCGCAGAACCAGACTGACTCCATAGCCCTGCTGCGTGGCGTAGCCGTGTCGGCAGACCTCGTCGGACTGGCGCAGATAGCGTTCAGCGACTACGGACAGTACGAGGCGGCGGCAAGGGTGAACCTCAAGGACCGCTATTTCCCTGTCGTAGAGATTGGATACGGAAAAGCGGACGCTGACGACCCGAGCACAAAGCTCAGATACAAGACTTCGGCTCCTTACTGGCGAGTGGGACTGGACTTCAACATCGCCAAGAACAAGCATGACGACTATCGCATATACGCCGGCTTCCGCTATGCCATGACTTACTATAAGTTCGACGTATCGAGCACGGACCTGAAAGATCCCGTCTGGGGCGACGACGTGCAGTTCGGCGCGGAAGGCGTCAAGGCCAACTATCACTGGCTGGAAGGCGTGTTCGGAGTGGACGCCAAGATAGCCGGTCCGTTACGTCTGGGATGGTCGTTCAGATACAGAAGGCGCATCGCTCATAACGACGGCACGATGGGCGGCACGTGGTATGTGCCGGGATACGGCAAGCAGGGCGGTTCGCGCATGGGTGGAACGTTCAACGTGATTTTCGAGATTTAAACGTACAAACAACTTCAATTATATTAATAGATGACAAAGCGCAAACTATACTTCAACCTCCCTTTCCTGCTGTTTCTGATTCTCGGTACCATATACATCACTTACCAGCAGAAGAGCACCACATATCAGAAGAGTGAGGGAAAAATCTTCGGCACGTTCTATCATATCACGTACCAGCATAACAAGAAGCTGGACAAGGAGATTCTGGACGAGCTGAACAAGGTGGACATGGCGCTGTCGATGTTCAATAAGGAATCGATCATCTCACGCATAAACCGCAACGAGGATGTTCAGACGGACAGCATGTTCGAGACGGTGTACAGCCTGGCGCAGAACGTGTCGGAGGAGACGGACGGAGCCTTTGACATCACGGTGGCACCGCTCGTCAATGCGTGGGGATTCGGATTTAAGACCGGCAACCCTCCCACCAGACAGTCCATCGACTCGCTGCGTGCCATCGTTGGTTACGGGAAGGTCAGCCTCAAGGGGCACAAGATTGTGAAGAAGGATCCGCGCGTGATGCTCGACTGCAGCGCCATAGCCAAGGGTTACGGTTGTGACGTCGTGGCTGCGATGCTGCGCCGAAAAGGTGTGGAGAACTACATGGTGGAGATTGGCGGAGAAGTGGTGGCTCACGGCATCAGCGAAAAGCGTCTGCCGTGGAAGATCGGTGTGACGAAGCCTACGGACGACTCCATCAACGTCAACACGGAGATTCAGGCTGTGCTGAACGTCAAGGACATGGCAATGGCAACAAGCGGCAACTACCGCAACTTCTACTATAAGAACGGAAAGAAATATGCTCACACCATCGACCCCGCAACGGGTATGCCGGTGCAGCACAGCATACTCTCTGCCACAGTGCTCACACGCACCTGCGCAGAGGCAGACGCTTACGCCACGTCTTTCATGGTGATGGGAATGGAGAAGGCACAGAAGGTGCTCGAGAAGAAACCGGAGCTTATGGCTTACCTTATATATACGGATAAGGACGGCAAGCTCTGCACATGGCACTCAAAGTCGATGGAAGGAAAAATCCTCGACAAGGAGATGAAGAAACAGACTGCAGGCAAACACTAACTCCCTACGCCATGCTCAACCTATACGAGAAGCTGCAAGCTTCACCTCTCTTCAATGGTCTGACAAGCGACAACCTGACGCAGATAATCGGACAGACGCGCTTCAGCTTCAGCAAGTATGAGCCTCATCAGATTATCAAGAAGGAGGGCGATGCGTGTCGGGAACTCACGCTGCTGATAAACGGCACGCTGACGAGGAAGACTGCTGCGGACGACCGCTCTTATTCTGTGGAGGAAACGGAGGAGGCTCCTTACGTTATGCAGCCTGAAAGATTCTTCGGTCTGACGCAGAGCTATTCGTCCGACTTCACGGCTATGACGGTCTGCGACACGCTCTCCATAAGCAAGGACGACGTCATGCGCCTCTCGGACGAATTCATCATCTTCCGCCTTAATCTCGTCGGCATCGTGTCGACAGTGGCGCAAAAGGCACAACGAAACGCATGGCGCACATTCAAGGACGACACACACGGAAGGATTATCGGGTTTCTCCGATCGCACGTCATGAAGCCAAGCGGACCAAAGACCGTACGCATAAAGATGACAAGGCTGGCAAGTGAGACGGGCGAAAGCCGACTGAAGATATCGGAAGAGCTAAACCGCTTGCAGGACAACGGACTGCTGAGCTTCAGCCGAGGCATCATAACCATACCATCGTTTGAGAAACTGATGATTAATAACTGAGCTTGCAAAAGTCAAAAAATACATAACAACGAAAAAGCGCCCTGTAAAGGTATGATTCCTTTACAGGGCGCTTTTGTATGTTGTATTATTATTAGTCGAGCAGCGTAGAGGCACGCACGCGTGACAACGTCTCAGGAGTCATCTGCAGATAGCTGGCAATATACACCAGCGGCGCACGCAGCACCACCTGCGGACAGAGCTTGCACAACTTCTTATAACGGTCTTGTGCCGTCTCGAAGCGAACAAGGTCGGCATGTATCTGCGATATGATAAGACTCTCCTCAAGGATTTTACGATACAGTATCTGAATGTTGACATTATGCATGGCAACACGCTCGAGTTCCGCTTTAGGCAAAGCATAGACAGTAGTAGGCTCCAAAGCTTCCACCTGAAGCTTGGTAGGCTCCTCCTTAAAGAGGCTCTCTATGCACATAACGATGGTGTGTTCCTGACCAAGATGTTCAGTAACCTCCTTACCATGCTTGAAGTAGAACTGACGCACAAGACCCTTGTCGATATAGAGGAACTGACGGCATATCTCGCCTTCCTTAAGTATCATCTCACCCTTTGCATATTTCTGCGATACGAGAATACTCTCCAAGATGTCCAACTCATCATGAGTCATTGTGCTGTAACGTCTTGCCAATTCTCGAGCGATGTCGCGCTTATTGGCACTGACAATCTCTTTCATAAGTCAATTTTCCTTTCTTCTCTACTTTATTAGGTTTTTTATTCCCGTTATTGTATTGTTCTTTTTTCTTTAGCTATTAGGTCGATATGGGTATTTCCTCGTGATACTGTCCTTAGATAGTTAGTCAAGTTTAAGTACAGCGAGGAAGGCCTTCTGCGGCACTTCCACATTACCAATCTGCTTCATGCGCTTCTTACCCTTCTTCTGCTTCTCGAGCAACTTGCGCTTACGGCTGACGTCACCACCATAACACTTGGCAGTTACGTCCTTGCGGACACACTTGATGGTCTCGCGTGCCACAATCTTAGCGCCGATGGCAGCCTGAATGGCGATGTCGAACTGCTGGCGTGGGATAAGATCCTTCAGCTTCTCACACATCTTGCGTCCCATTGAGACGGCGTTGTCCTGATGGGTAAGCGCAGAAAGTGCGTCCACCGGCTCGCCGTTAAGCAGGATGTCCAGCTTGGCAAGACGCGAGGGACGGAAGCCGTCAATGTGATAATCGAAGGACGCATAGCCCTTGCTTATTGACTTGAGCTTGTCGTAGAAGTCGATGACTATCTCGCCAAGCGGAAGCATGAAGTGCAGTTCCACACGGTTACCGCTGATATATTCCTGATTGATCAGCTCACCACGCTTATCGAGACACAGCGTCATGATCGGACCAATGAAGTTGGCTGTCGTGATGATGGAAGCGCGGATGTACGGCTCTTCGATATGGTCGATGAGGGTCTGCTCGGGCAGACCGGACGGATTGTGCACCTCCTTCACCTCGCCATGCTTGTCATATACCAAGTAAGACACGTTAGGAACGGTGGTGATGACGTCCATATTGAACTCGCGGTCGAGACGCTCCTGCACAATCTCCATGTGGAGCAGACCGAGGAAGCCGCAACGGAATCCGAAACCAAGGGCTACGGACGACTCGGGCGTAAAGGTCAGCGAAGCGTCGTTAAGCTGCAGTTTCTCCAGCGAAGCACGAAGGTTCTCATACTCGCTCGGGTCAATAGGATAGACACCGGCGAACACCATAGGCTTCACTTCCTGAAATCCGGAAATGGCTTTCTCACACGGACGGTTTACGTGAGTGATGGTATCGCCCACCTTCACCTCCGTGGCGTCCTTGATGCCGGAGATGATATAGCCCACCTCACCGGTGCCAAGCACCTGACGAGGCACCATATCCATCTTGAGCACGCCAATCTCGTCGGCTTCATATTCCATGCCCGTATTGAAGAACTTCACCTTGTCGCCCTTGCGAATCTGTCCGCTCTCAATCTTGAAGTAGGCAATGATGCCACGGAAAGAGTTGAACACGGAGTCGAAGATAAGCGCCTGCAACGGTGCCTTCTCGTCGCCCGTGGGATGCGGCACACGCTCCACGATGGCACGGAGCACATCCTCCACGCCTTCGCCAGTCTTACCTGACGCACGCAGGATGTCCTCACGCTTGCAGCCCAAGAGGTCAACAATCTCGTCCTCCACCTCGTCAGGCATAGCGCTCGGCATGTCTATCTTGTTGAGGACGGGGATAATCTCCAAGTCGTGCTCTATGGCCATATAGAGATTGGAGATGGTCTGAGCCTGAACGCCCTGTGTGGCGTCGACAACGAGCAACGCACCCTCACAGGCAGCGATGCTTCGAGACACTTCATAAGAGAAGTCGACGTGTCCCGGAGTGTCGATAAGGTTCAGAATGTATGTCTGACCATTATGCTTATACTCCATCTGGATGGCATGACTCTTGATGGTTATGCCTCGCTCTCGCTCCAGATCCATGTCGTCAAGCATTTGGCCCTCAGTTATCTTGATTGTTTGCGTATGCTCCAGCAATCGGTCAGCAAGCGTAGACTTGCCATGGTCGATGTGGGCAATAATACAGAAATTTCGTATATTATCCATTGATATATATCAGTTTTGAATGCAAAGTTACTTGTTTTTTCCGACAATTGGGTAACTTTGCATAATAAAAAACAAAGATATGAAGAACATTCTTTTACTTATGGCTTCTGCCATCCTGCTCTCATCTTGCCACGAGAGCCTTGAGAAACGCGCGCAGCGGGAAGCTCGCGAGTATACAGAGAAGTACTGCCCCACTCCGGTACGCGACTATGTGCGCACGGACAGCGTAAGTTTCGACATCAACACCAAGACATACCATTATTATTGCTCCATCGTAGGCGACCTCGACAACAAGACCATCTTCGACATCAACCGCGAAAAGATAGCCGAAGCGCTGCAAACACAAATCAACGAGGGCACCAACTTCAGAGCATACAAGAAAGCCGGCTTCTCCTTCCAGTGGACACTGCGCTCGGACAAGGACAAGAAGATGGTGTATTTCGACAAGAAATACACACCGAAGGACTATAACAAGTAAGACATAATAGAACATATCGCTATAATCGCAATAAGGGCTGGATTCCTAAGATTGGAACCCAGCCCTTATTCTATATATGTGATATATCGCTTACAGCTTGTTGGTTATCTCCTTGCCCATCTGCATTACGTAGGTGAGGTTGATGTCCTTATCGAAGACGATGATGTCGGCATCCTTGCCTTCCTCGATGGAGCCCTTACGGTCGAAGACACCCATAATCTTTGCGGGTGTCTCGCTCGCCATGCGGAACACGTCAATCATCGGAATGTCTGCCTTCTTGATGCAGGTGCGGATGAGCACGTCCATGGTGGCTATTGATCCGGCAAGAACCGAACGGTCAGCCAACTTGCAGACACCGTCCTCCATAATCACGCGAGCCTCAGCCAGCACGTTGCCTTCGCTTGCGGCATACGCCAAGGAGTCAGTGATGAGGGCTGTCTTCTCCACGCCCTTTATCTTGTAAGCCACCTTGAGCATCACTGGCGGCACGTGTATGCCGTCGGCAATCAGCTCGATGGTCATGTCCTGCAGCGCATACACGCTCTCCACAGTACCGGGCACCTTAAACTCCTGCTCCTTGTAAACAACGGGCATGCCGTTATAGAAGTGGGAAGCGTGGGTCATTCCAGCCTTGTAAGCGTCAGACACGTCCTCGTAAGTGGCGCGGGTGCAGGTCAAGGCAGAAAGCACACCATGCTTACGAAGCTCCTTGACGAATCTTATCGTACCAGGCAACTCAGGTGCTTCGTCCCAACGCTTAATGCACTTATACTTGTTGAGCAGCGTCTCGTATTCGTAAATAATCGGCGCTTTAATCAGAACAGGATTCTGCGCACCAGCCTCCTTACGGTTAATATACGAACCCTCAATATGCAGTCCGAGCACCGGGCTGTCCTTCTCAGCCATCAGCTTCTCGCATACATTGCAGGCTGCCTCCATAGTGGGGACTGTCGAAGAAGACAATGTCGGATATATAGAGGTGGTGCCATGCTTCAGGTGCGCATTCACCGCTGCACGGAAAGCGTCTTCGCAGCCTTCTATGAAGTCGCGTCCGCCACCGCCATGCGCGTGCATATCAATGCCGCCGGGAACGATATAGCCTCCCTTGGCATCGATGATTTCGGCTCCGACAACGTGCAGGTTGATGTTCGAGACAGCCCTGATCTTGTTGCCGTCCGTAACGATGGAGCCGCCATCAAGCCATCCTTTAGGCGTGAGGATGCGACCATTGACAAATTGTTTTAACATAACGATTCGGTTTAGAGTTCGTTGGTAACATCGTTACCCATCTGCATCACGTAAGTGAGCTTCAAATCCTTGTCAAACATCATGATGTCGGCGTCCTTGCCGTCCTCAAGCGATCCCTTGCGGTCGAATACGCCCATGATCTTTGCCGGAGTTTCGCTCGCCATGCGGCATGCGTCCTCCATCGGAATGCCAGCCATCTGCACGCAGGTGCGGATAAGGCGGTCCATGGTGGCTATTGATCCGGCGAGGGCTGAATGGTCAGCCAGCTTGCAGACGCCGTCTTCAAGGATGACGCGCGGGTCGAAAGCCACTCCTTCTTCGCTTGCTGCACAAGCCAGCGAGTCGGTGATAAGCGCGGTCTTCTCCACTCCCTTTATCTTGTAAGCCACCTTAAGCATCACCGGGGGCACGTGTATGCCGTCGGCAATCAGCTCTATGGTCATATCGGGAAGGGCGTAAACACTCTCCACTGTGCCAGGCACCTTAAACTCATGTTCCTTATATACTACGGGCATGGCGTTATAGAAGTGTGTGGCGTGCATCATACCAGCCTTATGACCGGCTACGACGTCTTCGTATGTGGCACGTGTATGACCGATGGATGCCACTACGCCGTGCTTGCGGCAGCACTGGATAAACTCCACCGAACCGGGAAGTTCAGGAGCCTCATCCCAACGCTTTATGCATGAATACTTGTCGAGCAGCGGCTCATATTCCTCCGGCACAGGAGCCTTTATCCATTCAGGAATCTGTGCGCCAGCCTGCTTGGGATTGAAGTAAGGGCCCTCAAGGTGAAGTCCGAGCACGGGGCTGTTCTCCTCTGCCATGAGCTTCTCGCAAGTTTCGCAAGCTGCCTCAATCATAGGCACCGTTGAAGAAGAAAGTGTCGGGAATATGGATGTGGTACCGTGCTTCATGTGCGCCTTAATGGCCACACGGAAAGCCTCTTCGCTGCCTTCCATAAAGTCGCGACCGCCACCGCCATGTACGTGCAGCTCCACTCCGCCAGGCACTACATAACAACCCTTAGCGTCAATGATTTCTGCGTCTACGATATGGAGATCACTGTTCGATACGGCCAATATCTTGTTGCCGTCGATAATAACAGAGCCGCCTTCCAGCCAGCCTTGTGGAGTAAGAACGCGACCGTTGATTATTTGTTTTAGCATAACTGTATGATTAGATTCAGACCTGTAATTGCTGCACTTTACGTCTTAATAGATTATGTATGCAGTGGTCTTTTGTTTATTAGTAGGTTTTACGTAAGCAAAGGTACACATATTTTTTTATTGTTGTCTATAAAATTTCAATTTTATTCGGACAACCGTACAGTATATCTTAGTAGCCCATTTCTTCCAGCGCTTTTGCCAGCTGGTCAGGGCAGCTTGTCGGCTTCATGCCGCAGGTTATTCCCTTCAGCGTCTGCTTTATGTCCGATGCCTTCTTTCCGATGGCAAGTGCGCAGATGCCTTTCAGGTTGCCGTTGCATCCACCGAAGAACGAGAGGTCGCGGATGATGCCGTTCTCGTCCACGTCAATGGTGATGGAGCGGCTGCATGTGCCCTCCGTCATATATTCCAAGTGGTTCATAATGATATTGTTTTTGGATGTTCTTATTAATGAATAAAGGGCGGCTATCGTTCAGACAACCGCCCCTTCTTATCTTGTTCTTTCAGAAAAGTCTGACCTTACTCAGCAGGAAGCTCCTCCGGCTTCATGTTGGTGTAGACGTTCTGCACGTCGTCAAACTCCTCAAGACGCTCCACCATCTTGTCGATGGTTGCACGCTGCTCAGCGTCGATGTCCTTAAGGTCGTTAGGCACGTAAGTAAACTCACCGCCGATGTCCTCGAAGCCCTGGTCCTCAAGGAACTTCTGAATCTGAGCGTAAGCCTTTACGTCGTCGCCGTAGATGGTGATTGTGCCTTCTTCCTCGTCCTCATCAAACTCGTCCTCTACGTTGAAGTCGATAAGCTCAAGGATAAGCTCTTCCATGTCTACGCCGTCCTTCTTCTTGAAGGTGAACACGCACTTGTGGTCGAAGAGGTAAGCCAATGAGCCAGTTGTGCCGAGTGTTCCGTTAAACTTGTTGAAGACCGAGCGAACATCACCTACGGTACGTGTGGTGTTGTCAGTAAGAGTGTCCACAAAGACAGCGATGCCGTGAGGGCCATATCCCTCGTATGTCACTTCCTTGTATTCGCTCTGGTCCTTACCCATAGCGTTCTTGATGGCACGCTCGATGTTGTCCTTCGGCATGTTCTCACGCTTGCAGGTGGCGATGATAGAACGGAGTGAGGGATTGTTCTCAGGCTCCGGACCGCCAGCCTTAACAGCGATGGCAATCTGCTTGCCCAGACGAGTGAAAGTCTTGGCCATGTGGCCCCAACGCTTCAGCTTTGTAGCCTTGCGATATTCAAATGCTCTTCCCATTTTTTATTTATAATTTATTATTTTGTATTTTGTATTTTCCTTACTCGTTTCGCTTGCTGACCTCTTATCTCAGTTCTGCACCGAACTTCTGCTTGAGGTTGTTGATAAGCTTGGTCATGATGGCGTCAATCTGCTTGTCGGTGAGCGTCTTGCTCTCGTCCTGCAGGATGAAGTTCACGGCGTAGCTCTTCTTGCCAGCCGGCAGATTCTTGCCCTCGTAAACGTCAAACAGCTCCACGCTCTTGAGGAGCTTCTTCTCTGTCTGACGGGCAATCTGCTCAATCTGCTCGAACTGTACGCTCTTGTCGATGAGCAATGCGAGGTCGCGGCTTACTGACGGGAACTTGCTGATGTCGTGATAGAGAGTCTCGTTCTTCTTGATGGCACGCATGAGGTTGTCCCAGTTAAGGTCGGCATAGAAGACATCCTGAGAGATGTCCATCTTCTTCAGAATCTTATGACATACCGTACCCATCTCGCAGAGCACCTTGCCGGCACGTGTCTTCAATACGAGCGCCTTGCCGAAGACGTTGTTGTCCGAGTGTTCGCAAACCATGATGCCGGGATTTACGCCCAGACGCCTTACGATGTTCAGCACATAACCCTTCAGCTCATAGAATGACGACTGCTCGTCGGGATGAGTCCACGATCCTTCCACGCGCTTACCCGTAATCCACATTCCGAGGTGCATTTCCTCCGTGTAAGCCTTTATCGGATCCTCGTCGTTCTTCTTCTCCGGCGAATAGTGATAGCAGTTGCCGAACTCGAAGAAGCGCAGGTTAGGCATCTTGTGGTTGACGTTGCGGCAGATGCTCTCCAGACCGCCGAAGAGCAGCGACTGTCTCATGACGCCGAGGTCAGAGCTGAGCGGATTCATCACCTTGACGGTGGTCTCCTCGGTGTACTTGTTGAGCTCTGTATAATAAGATGTCTTAGTGAGCGAGTTGTTCAGAATCTCACGGAATCCGCAACCCACGAGCTGCTCTCCGATAACATTCTGCAAGTGATAAGCCTTGTCCGTCTCGCCAAGGATGGTGAGCGAGCTCTTCAGCTGTGTGGAAATCTCCACATTATTATATCCGTAGATACGCAGGATGTCCTCCACCACGTCGCACGGACGCTGTACGTCCACACGGTATGCGGGAACGTCGAGCAGCAGACCTTCGGCTGTCTCTTCCACAACCTTCATATCAAGGCTCTCCACGATAGATTTTATCATATCATGACCGATTTCCTTACCGATAAGGCGGTCAACGTATTCATAGTCGAGCTGTACGCGGGCGTCAGCCATCGGGTTAGGATAAACGTCCTTTATCTCCATGCTCACCTTACCGCCAGCAAGCTGCTTGCAGAGGATGGCTGCCTGCTTGAGGGCGTAGATGGTGCCGTTGGGATCGATGCCACGCTCGAAGCGATAACTTGCATCGGTGCTCAGACCGTGACGGCGTGCACTCTTGCGAATCCATGTGGGATGGAAGTAGGCGCTCTCCAGCACCACGTTTGTGGTGGTGTCGTACGTGCCGCTACCCTTGCCGCCGAAAATTCCGGCAATGCACATCGGCTCTTCTGCGTTGCAGATGCTGAGGTCGTGCTCGCCGAGAGTGTGCTCCTCGCCGTCGAGAGTGACAAACTTGGTGCCTTCCGGCTGGGTGCGAACCACAATCTTGTGACCAGTCACCATGTCAGCGTCGAAGCAATGCATCGGCTGACCGTAAGCCATCATCACATAGTTGGTGATGTCCACGATGTTGTTGATAGGACGCAGACCGATGACCTTCAGCTTGTTCTGAAGCCACTCGGGGCTCTCCTTCACCTCACAACCCGTGATAGACACGCAGGCATAACGCTTGCAAGCCTCCGTATTCTCAATCTCCACGTCAATGGGGAGGTCGTTATTGTCTACTGTAAATTCCGTGCAGTCAGGACGATGCAGCGATGTCTCATGACCGTTGCGCTTGAGCCAAGCATAGAGGTCGCGTGCCACACCCCAGTGTGACAATGCGTCAGAACGGTTGGCAGTGATGTCAATCTCGATCACCCAATCGCTCTCCAGATGATAATACTCGGCAGCGGGCTGTCCTACGGGAGCGTCCTCCGGCAGCACAATGATGCCGTCGTGGCTCTCTCCCACTCCAATCTCGTCCTCGGCACAAATCATGCCGTTCGACTCGACACCGCGCAACTTAGATTTTTTGATAACAAACTCCTTGTCGCCGTCGTAAAGCACGCAGCCCAGATCGGCTACGATAACCTTCTGGCCAGCAGCCACATTAGGAGCGCCACAGACAATCTGCTGCGGTTCGCCCTTACCAAGGTCGACGGTGGTTATATGCAAGTGGTCAGAATTGGGATGCATCTCGCAAGTCAACACCTTGCCTACGAACAGTCCCTTAAGACCACCTTTTATTGTCTGTACTTCCTCAAGAGCATCTACTTCAAGTCCGCATGATGTCAGCGCATCAGCTGTTTCCTGCGGCGTAAGGTCGAAATCGACGTACTCCTTAAGCCATTTGTATGAAATCTCCATTATAATGATTTTTAAGTATACTCAAAACGTGATGCAAAATTAATAATTTTTGAGTAAGTAAACAAAATAATATGAAAATAAAACCGTAACTTTGCTGTAGAGTTTTTTAAAACTGATGATTATGAAATACTTAGACCCTAAAGCAGACCTTACGTTCAAGAAGATATTCGGCAATCACCCCAAAAGACTGATCAGCCTTCTGAACGCACTCCTGCCACTCAGCGAAGAGGAGCAGATACACGAGATAAAGTATCTGCCTACAGAACTTGTGCCACAGCTCGAAGGGGGGGGGTAAGAATACCATTGTGGATGTACTCTGCACAGATGTCAGAGACAGGAAGTTCTGCGTGGAAATGCAGATGGAATGGTCTGATGCCTTCCAGCAGCGGGTACTGTTCAATGCATCCAAACTCTATGTGAGTCAGGCTAAAAAGGGAGGCAAATACAGCGAACTTCAACCTGTGTATTCTCTCAACCTGATAAATGATATCTTTGCGCATGATACTCCTGATTTCATCCACAACTACCGCATCGTGCACGACAAGGACAGCAATAAGGTCATCGAGGGCTTGCATTTCACCTTCATAGAACTCCCGAAGTTCACTCCTCATTCCATTGCCGACAAGCGTATGATGGTCTTGTGGCTTCGTTTCCTCACGGAAATCAATTCCAACACAAAGGAGATTCCTTCCGACCTGCTCAATGATCCGGAGATAGGAAAAGCCGTAGAAGAGCTGGAGATTTCCGGTTTCACGGATGCCGAGCTCCGTGCCTACGACAAGTTCTGGGATTCCGTAAGCGTTGAAAGAACCCTCATAGATGACAGCTACCAGAAAGGTATGGAAAAAGGCAGAGAAGAAGGCATGAACCAGCGAAGCCTTGAGATTGGCAGGAAGATGCTGGCAAATGGAATGGATGAAGCATCGGTCATGGATATGACGGGGCTGACAGCAGAGGAGATAAAGCTGCTGAAAGCGGAGATGTAGATTACGAATATCACCATATAATCAAGGGTCTATACGCCACCTGTTCATCGTGGCATATAGACCCTTGTCGTTTGTTTATCCCAATACAACATTGGCAGGGACGCCAAGGTTGTGGTATATGTTTCTTGCAACATCAAAATTAATTGCACGACGTCCATGGAGAATATCACTTAGTGCGGTTGTTGACACGCCTATAGCTTTTGCAGCCTCCTTTTGCTTGTAACCTTTTTGGCGAAAAGCAACTTTGATGGCAGCAATGAGGGAAGGCTTAACTCGCCATGGATGGGGCTCAACTTCGCATTCCCAATCGTAAGCAGCTTCGCTGAGGACCTTTAATTCTTCCTTTTCTACTTCGCTGAGAAAGTCCATGCCGCCCAATTGGGTGCCCTTTGCAAGCAAAGCCTCCATTCGCTCTTCAATTTCATTATATGTTTTTTCGTCTTTGATATTCATAGTTATATATTTTTAATGTCCTTAATTTTATCATATTCGGCATGAGTTCCAACAAATCTAATATGTAAAAACCCTTGAAAGAAAACAACGATAGTTACAAGCCTAAATTTATTGCCTGATATATTGAAGACATATCTGTCATTCCCGACATAATCTGCCGAAGGAAATGCTTGTTTTAATTCTGCGTGGCTTTTCCATTCTGTCTTTTCAACAAACTCTGCCCAGCGCATGAGCGAATCTGTTGCATCAGGATGTTTCCTTGCAAAATCTTTTAGCAATTTGAACTTTAATATCTTCATAATCGTTTATTTTTGCTGCAAAAATAAATAAAAGTTCTCTATATTGAGAACTTTCTGTAAGAAAACAAATAAATGTTTGCAATATTTAACTTATACATTCAGGGTGCGTGGCGACATTCTTCGCCAGAGGAGATAAAACTGCTGAAAGCGGAGATGTAGATTACGAATATCACCATATAACCAAGGGTCTATACGCCACCTTATTCATCGTGGCATATAGACCCTTGTCGTTTTCCCGTGAAGTGCGGGTGAATATATGTTGCTGAGCACCTTATACTCCTACCCAGCTTAGGAGTTAAACAATCTACTTTATTATTCAACCTTATATCTACACGTTATGGACTTAAATTCACGTCCAAGGAAATTTTTGCTGTTATGTTCATCACTACCAGCATAATCTATATCGTTATTAGCTGTATATAAATAATCGTCAGTTTCAATCATCTCTTTTTGATAGTCTGACAAAATTAAATCTATATTTGGGGTAATGTATTCAAATATTGGCCAATTTCTTGCATCAGCATAGTTTATAGGGCCAAAAGTCAGCTTTGAAAGCTGATCACATTTTTTAAATACACCAGAACAAAGTTTATTAAGACTCGGCGCTTCTACTACAGTGAGATATTTGCACTCTTTAAAAGCATATTTCTTAGCACCCATAACCAAATATTAAATCTTCTTTTTGCTTTCATTTTCTATCCGTGTTTTATGGGTTACTTATTATTGTCTGTTGTCTCTACTCGTCGTGCTTTTCCGGCTTCCAGAGAGCCGTCGCTTCCGTTTCCTACGGCAGTAATTCGACTTGCCTCAATGCCTTTCCTCACAAGCCATGTCTTCAGCGCTTCTGCACGCTGGCGAGATATGCGCTTGTTGACAGCCACACTGCCTTTCGTGTCGCACCAGCCTGTTACCGTCACCTTCATGTCCGGATTCTCCTTCAATGTACGTAGGATATCATTCAGCTTTGACAGCTCGCTCTGATTGATGGCGATACTGTTGAATGCGAAGTAGACAACGGGGAATGTCACCTTGTGCTGTTCTGCCACGCCTTGCTCAGCAACCTTTGTTTCAGCCTTATCTGCCGTCTCCTTCTGGAGGAGGTCAGTCTGAGGAGTGGTCACCTGCTGCGGCACTTCCGGTTCTGTTGTCGGCATTGTTTCCACAGCTATGTTCTTCTTCTTTGTCTTTGCGAAGCTTATTCCCAACCTTATGCCGCTTTCCCAAACGAAGTTGTTCTTATGCAGATGCTCCGGCATTGCGTCCATGCGTTCGCCAGTAAGACGAGTCAGTCCGGAATAGATGCCAAGTTTCAGGCATGAGGTAAGTTGGTAGCCCACCTGCAGATCCGCGCCATAACCAAGATGCCAGTCGGTTAAGCCTTTCATCACCTTGGCATCATCGGCTATAGTCCGGATATCACCTTGGCATCATCGGCTATAGTCCGGATGTCAGCCTTGGTCGTTACAGCATATATATGAGGCGAGATACCCCCACTTCTCATATATCTTGTTCTCGAAGAACCTTTATTTTCCTCTTCTTTGTCCAGAAGTTCTTCGGTAGGGACATAACTGCTGCCGAGAGCGATAAACGTAAGATTGAAGAACAGCAGGGCAAGCAATACGGCAGGACCTACAATATATAATAAGGTGGTGGAAAAGATGGCAATCGGCATAGCGAGAACCGCGAGCCATAGAATGAAATGCCACTGCACATCAGTATCATCTTTCTGAGGTTGGAACGTGTGGTCTCTATGTTGTAGATTCCCATGGAGATAAGCGAAAAACAGGGCGTATAGACGAGAATGTTGATGACCGCCCCTAAATCATCATGCATGGCACGGAATCCGAAAACCATCTGCACCGCATATTGTATCGCCAGCCCTATCATGGCGACAACAATCATCCATCGTGAACGCTCATACCGCTTGTTCTCCCATCTTACATGCAGATGAGCGAGTGCCACGAACAAGGCATTGACAAGCATGAATATGAAACATGCAAACTGAAGTAGAAATAATGAATCCATACGCTTGCAAAAGTACGAGAATAATTTCAGAAAAAGGTACAATATTTTCAAAATGTTTACGAAACATACAAATAAATCAAACTCAAAGACATGTTCTTCATGTCTACATGCAAATATCGTACAAAGAGTAAAAAGCTGTTACAAAATAAAAATCAATTATAGAGAATCAAAAAGCTGTTTTTATGGGTTTTTACAGCATAAAAGCCATCCTTGTCAGCCATCAAAAACACAAAATGCCCTAACAGCGCCGCTTTTACAGTCTAAAAGCTGCGCTGTTGCAACGCAATAGTTGATGTATTAGGCAGCAAAACAAGCACTATGACACCCTAAAAGAGCCACTTTGACAACCCATTTGTTTACGCGCTTTTCTAAAAAATCACATAACCAACTGTGTATTAACAACATAGCCCCAACCGCTCAAAACTCAAGAATTTCGCACCAAAGATTTCTTCGTGCGTTCAACTGGGAGTATTGAGCGTTAGAAATGCAAATATTGTGTCGGACGATCAGCCACACGCTTCTCGTTCCTCAATAACCAATATACTAATCAAACAATCTTCGCTTTGTTATTCGGATGCAAAATCTCCACGTAAAAACATTAAAGCATAATAATACTCAAAGAAAGAAGAAAAAGCATGGGGATTCGGAAAAACCATTGTAAATTTGCATAAAGAAACAAAAAACAGGAACTATGGTAGAGACAAACAATAGAAGATTGCCCGTAGGCATCCAGTCTTTTGAGGAA
>ERZ1027251.295-NODE-295-length-17092-cov-7.124670_pt1 | contig 17092 bp, 9 predicted proteins | sample MGYA00519474_ERZ1027251 | MGnify/ENA primary metagenome ERZ1027251 (study PRJEB26926, sample SAMN06164779) | human gut metagenome | biome: ENVO:00009003; feature: ENVO:2100002; material: ENVO:00002003 | host: Homo sapiens | place: USA | collected 2012 ...
AGATCAGCCTCGGTCTCGTGGGCTCGGAGATGTGTATAAGAGACAGATATATCTGGATATAAAGATGATGATGGTGATGAACGCAGTAATAATCATATCCAGCGTCATCAGGCTTGTAATGCAGCTTGGAATAGGGGGTACAGTTCTTCAGAATGATGTGATAGCAGTTTTTGTACTTGTACTTGTGGGATATGCGTCAGACAGCATCACGATTCTTCTTACCCATTTCTTCGATGAAAATATGGAAGAAATCAAAGAATCTGCTATGGCACAGGTGGACAGCAATAAGAAGATGGTAATGGTTGCGGAGAATATTTCAAAGCACTTTGACGAGGCTATGACCATGTTAAATGATCTCGATGAGTCTGTTGCGGTGAGCCATAGTTCAATCCAGGAGATAGCAGACAGCACAGAGAGCACTGCGGAGGCTATCCAGAAGCAGGCAGCTATGTGTGTTGATATTCAGGGAAATACAGACAATGCAGAAAGTGGAATCAAGGCTATGATAGATGCCTCACGCCAGACTGATGAGACCGTAAAGCAGGGAGCTGATGTTGTGGAAGAACTCAAGGAGCAGGCACACAACGTGGCAGAGGCAAGCAATGTTACAGTGTCAGTTATTCAGAGTCTTACAGCTAAGGTAGAGGAAGTAAAGAGCTTTGTTGAGTCGATTATCAATATTTCTAACCAGACAAATCTGCTTGCTCTCAATGCTTCAATTGAGGCGGCCAGGGCAGGTGAAGCAGGAAAGGGCTTTGCGGTAGTAGCAGATGAAATCAGACAGCTCTCAGAGCAGACAAAGGATGCATCAGCCAATATTACAGAGATTATAAACAAGCTCAATGAGGACACAAGGCGTGCCAACGAGAGTATCGAGAACTCAGTATCATCGGTAGAGAAGCAGAATGAGCTTATCGACGATACAAGAGAAAAGTTTAATGCCATGGGAGAGGCCGTTGAGCTGTTGATGAAGGATATCAATGTGGCTGAGGAGAGTATCAAAAAGATTCTTGATTCAACAACAGTCATATCAGACAATATCACACACCTTTCAGCTACCGGAGAAGAGGTCGCAGCTTCTTCAACAGAGGGACTTCGCATGGCTGATACCACAGTCGAGAGCATGGCAAAGTGCAAGAAGGTACTGGAAAATATCTATATGCTTGCGGATGACCTCAAAAACTCTGTTGAGGAGAATGAGGAAGAGCTTAGTCAGAAATTTGATTTCTAAGAGCAGTAATATGTTTTTTACGGCAGGAGCGTATTGGCTCCTGCCATTTTTACATATTTTTTATGATAAAAATATTTACATTATTGTAATATATGATAAAATATTTCTAACACAATAACACAATGGCTACATAAACAATAGGATATATGGAGGAAGTTATGGACGATAACAATTATATGAACAATGACAACCGGTCGTCAGGCACACCGGACAATACAGGTGTATTCGGTCAGTCTTCAGAAACAGCAAATGGCTCAGACACATACAGCCAGCCGCAGGACACATACAATCAGCCGACAGACACATATAATCAGTCTGTATCCCAGCAGGAAAGTGGGAATGCATATGCATATGGACAGTCATCAGACCAGACAGGCAGCACAGACGGATATGTCAATAATCCGGGCAGTGCATATGGTTATGCAAATCAGGGTACATACAATCAGAATCCAAATGCCCAGGGTACATACAACCAGAATCCAAATGCCCAGGGCTCATTTAATCAGTCAGCTTACGGACAGACGCAGTATGGCCAGCAGCCAAACGGACAGGGTGGCTACAATCAGACCGCATACGGACAGACAGCATACAATCAGCCACAGTATGGAGCTAATCCATACAACCAGCCGCCAAAGAACAGCAATGGCTTTGGTATAGCTTCTCTGGTACTTGGAATCGCATCTATTGTACTGTTTTGTACATGCATCAATTATGTGACAGCTCTGCTTGCTATCATTTTTGGTATTATACATATCATAAAGGGCAACAACAAGGTGTTTGGTATAGTTGGTATAGCAACAGCAGCCATCTCAGTTATAGTCAGCATCATATTCTGGGTTGTGGCAGGCTCAAATGTAAGCACAGATTTAGAAAAGGAGTTCATGAGGTGCTTTGACAATGGTTATGAGTATTATAATGATGACGATTCCTATGAGGATTACGATTATGATTATGATTCTTTTGATCATGACGATTATGATTATCAGAATTTTGAGTATGATGGCATTTATTAGAGTTAATTATTATCAAATTATTACAGAATCAATTACATCTTGACAACAGTGGCTTTTCAGTTATATACTTAAACACAGTTAGTAAAAGGCAGTGACGAAGACAGTAGAGATGGCAGGAAAGTCAAAGAGAGCCGGGACAGGTGAGAGCCGGTATGAGTAGAGCCGTTTTGAAAATCACTTCTGAGCCGCAGGCTAAAATCGCCATACAGCGTTGCGAGAGTAGGTTCTGACGTATTCCCTACGTTACAGGGGCGGGTATGCAAGGGTATTTCCCTTAAGTACATTGTAATAGGTGGTATAGACGTATCAGGCACGCGTTCCTAATTACAGGAATGTGTGCCTTTTTTTGTGAATATTCCATAAACCGAAAATTGTAGTAGCGTAAGCCACAAGGAAGCCTCGTAAGAGCCGAATTTGAGGTGCATGTTGGGATGTTCACGAACAATATAGAATAAGGAGAGATAGTCATGTACAACAAAGTTGACACCAATATGAACTTCGTTGAACGCGAGAAGAAGACAGAGCAGTTCTGGAGAGAGAACAATATCTTCAGAAAATCTATGGAAAACAGAAAAGAAGGAGAGACATACACATTCTATGATGGACCTCCTACAGCAAACGGAAAGCCTCACATCGGACATGTTGAGACACGTACCATAAAGGATATGATTCCAAGATTCCAGACCATGAAGGGCAAATATGTGCCACGTAAAGCAGGCTGGGATACACACGGACTTCCTGTTGAGATTGAGGTGGAGAAGCTTCTCGGCCTTGACGGCAAGGATCAGATTGAGAACTACGGACTTGAGCCATTCATCAAGAAGTGTAAAGAGTCTGTATGGAAATACAAGGGCATGTGGGAGGATTTCTCCAACACAGTAGGTTTCTGGGCTGATATGGACAATCCATACGTCACATATGACGACAATTTCATTGAGTCAGAGTGGTGGGCTCTCAAGGAAATCTGGAACAAGGGACTTCTTTACAAGGGCTTCAAGATTGTTCCTTACTGTCCTCGTTGTGGAACACCGCTTTCTGCACAGGAGGTGGCACAGGGCTACAAGACAGTTAAAGAAAAATCAGCAGTAGTACGTTTTAAGGTAGTAGGAGAGGATGCATATTTCCTCGCATGGACAACAACTCCATGGACACTTCCAAGCAACGTGGCACTCTGTGTGAACCCTAATGACACATATGTAAAGGTAAAGGCTGTTGATGGCTACACATATTATATGGCAGAGGCACTTGCAGACAAGGTGCTCTCACAGCTTCTTTCAAAAGAGGACGCCAAAGCAGGCAAGAAGGCATATGAGGTGCTTGAGACATACAAAGGAAAGGATCTTGAGTACAAGGAGTATGAGCCGCTTTATGACTGCGCTAAGCAGGTTGCCGATAAGCAGGGCAAGAAGGGCTTTTTCGTGACATGTGACACATATGTTACTATGTCAGATGGTACAGGAATTGTTCATATCGCTCCTGCATTTGGTGAGGATGATGCCAATGTCGGAAGAAATTATGACCTTCCATTTGTACAGTTTGTAAACGACAAGGGAGAGCTTACAGCAGAGACTCCGTTTGCCGGTATGTGGGTAAAGGATGCAGATCCTGAGGTATTAAAGGACTTAAGCGGCAGAAAGCAGCTCTTCGATGCTCCGAAATTTGAGCATGAGTATCCACACTGCTGGAGATGTGACAAGCCTCTTATCTACTATGCAAGAGAGTCATGGTACATCAAGGAGACAGCAGTAAAGGATGATCTTATCAGAAACAACAATACAGTAAACTGGATTCCTGAGTCTATCGGTTCAGGACGTTTCGGAAACTGGCTTGAGAATATACAGGATTGGGCTATTTCACGTAACCGTTACTGGGGCACACCACTCAATATCTGGGAGTGTGAATGCGGACACAGAGAGTGTATCGGAAGCCGTGCAGAGCTCGCCGAAAAAGCAGGAGATCCAAAGGCTGCAGAGGTAGAGCTTCACAGACCATACATCGACGCTGTGACAATCAAGTGTCCTGAGTGTGGCAAGGATATGCACCGTGTACCTGAGGTACTTGACTGCTGGTTTGATTCAGGAGCCATGCCATTTGCACAGCACCACTATCCGTTCGAGAACAAGGAAGTATTTGAGAAGCAGTTCCCGGCCAAGTTTATCTCAGAGGCAGTTGACCAGACACGTGGATGGTTCCATTCACTCATGGCTGAGTCTACACTCCTTTTCAACAAGGCCCCTTATGAGAATGTAATCGTGCTTGGACACGTACAGGATGAGAACGGACAGAAGATGTCCAAGTCAAAGGGCAACGCTGTAGATCCGTTTGATGCACTTGAGACATACGGTGCAGATGCCATCAGATGGTATTTCTACACAGCATCAGCTCCATGGATTCCAAAGAAGTTTTCAGGAAAGCTCGTGCTTGAGGGACAGCGTAAGTTTATGGGAACACTCTGGAACACATACGCATTCTTCGTTCTTTATGCAAATATCGACAATTTTGATGCTACAAAATACAGCCTTGAGTATGATAAGCTTGCAGTAATGGACAAGTGGATTCTTTCAAAGCTCAACTCAGCAGTGGCAGGCGTGGATGAGTGCCTGTCAAACTACAAGATTCCGGAGGCGGCAAAGTACCTTCAGGAGTTCGTAGACGACTTAAGTAACTGGTATGTACGCCGCAGCCGTGAGCGTTTCTGGGCAAAGGGCATGGAGCAGGACAAGATAAACGCATACATGACACTTTATACAGCACTTGTCACCATATCAAAGGCGGCAGCACCTATGATTCCTTTCATGACAGAGGATATCTACAGAAATCTTGTCTGCTCTATCGACAAGAGCGCACCGGAGTCAATTCATCTGTGCGACTATCCTGTAGTTGATGAGAAGCTGATTGACAAAAAGCTCGAAGCTGATATGGATGAGGTACTAAAGGTTGTAGTACTCGGACGTGCATGCCGTAACGAGGCAAATATCAAAAACCGTCAGCCAATCGGAAAAATGTTTGTAAAGGCTCCGGAAAAACTGGATGAATTTTATGTGGATATCATCGCAGACGAGCTCAACGTAAAAGAGGTTGAGTTCACTGATGATGTATCACACTACACCACCTACAAATTCAAGCCACAGCTTAGAACAGTGGGTCCTAAGTATGGTAAATACCTTGGCCAGATTAAGGCAGTTTTAGCTGAGCTTGATGGTCATAAGGCCATGGAGGAGCTTAACAGCACCGGCTCTCTCAAGCTTGACAGCATTAGCGATGAAGTTGTATTATCTAAAGAGGATTTACTTATCGAGATGACTCAGATGGAGGGCTATGTGACACAGTCTGACAACAATATAACCGTTGTTCTTGACACCAACCTCACTCCTGAGCTTATCGAGGAAGGTTTCGTAAGAGAAATCATCAGTAAGATCCAGACAATGCGTAAGGACGCAGGCTTTGAGGTTATGGACCACATCGCTGTGACATACGAGGCAGATGAGAAGCTTTCAAATGTATTTGAAAAGTTTGGTGATGAAATCAAGACCGAGGTTCTTGCCGTATCAATTAAATCAGGCGAACTTAAGGGCTATGAAAAGGATTGGAAGATTAATGGTGAGGCTGTTAAGCTTGCAGTTGAAAAACAATAATCTCTGCACGAGAGGGAGCATTAATTTGCTCCCTTTTAGTGCCATAAGGAGGAATATGATGAGAGATAATACGTTTAGCAAAAAGGTGTTTATTAAGACTGTATCAGACAATTTAAAAAATAAATATCGTAAGACTATAGATGATGCCACACAGCAGGAACTTTATCAGGCTGTATCAGAGGCCGTAAAGGATGTCATCATGGATGAGTGGATTGCCACACAGAGAGTGATGGACAAGGACGATCCAAAGGTTGTTTACTATATGTCCATGGAGTTTTTGATGGGAAGAGCTCTCGGCAACAACCTTATAAACCTCTCAGCATACAAGGAGGTCAAGGAGGCTCTCAATGAGATTGGTGTGGATATCAATGCTATTGAGGACCAGGAGCCTGATCCGGCACTTGGAAACGGTGGACTCGGAAGACTGGCAGCGTGCTTCATGGATTCACTTGCCACACTCGGATATCCTGCATACGGCTGTGGAATCAGATACAGATATGGTATGTTCAAGCAGCAGATTTCAGACGGCTTCCAGATTGAGGTGCCTGACAACTGGCTCAAGGACGGATATCCATTCGAGCTTCGTCGTCCGGAGTACTGCTATGAGGTCAAGTTTGGAGGATATGTGCAGGAGAGCACAGATGAAAACGGAGAGCTTCATTTCGAGCAGAAGGACTATCAGTCGGTGCTTGCAGTGCCTTATGATATGCCTATAGTCGGTTATGACAACAATGTGGTCAATTCTCTCATGATATGGGATGCAGAGCCCAAAAACGGCTTCTCGCTCGAGTCCTTTGACCAGGGTGACTACGACAAGGCAGTGGAGCAGGAAAATCTTGCAAGAAACCTTGTTGAGGTGCTCTATCCAAACGATAACCATGTAAAGGGCAAGGAGCTTCGCTTAAAGCAGCAGTATTTCTTTGTATCAGCAAGCATCCAGCGTGCACTTGCAAGGTTTAAAAAGCATCACAGCGATTTAAAAGATCTTCCGAATAAGGTCGTTTTCCAGATGAACGATACTCACCCTACAGTTGCAGTCGCAGAGCTTATGAGAATCCTTGTGGACGAGGAGCATCTGTCATGGGATGATGCATGGGATATCACTACAAGATGTGTAGCCTACACTAACCATACAATCATGGCTGAGGCGCTTGAGAAGTGGCCAATTGAGATATTCCAGAGAATGCTTCCTCGTGTATACCAGATTGTTGACGAGATAAACAGAAGATTTGTGATGCAGATTAATGAGAGATATCCTGGCAATGAGGACAAGGTAAGAAAGATGGCTATCCTCTATGACGGACAGGTCAAGATGGCAAATATGGCTATCGTTGCAGGCTATTCTGTAAACGGTGTTGCAAAGCTTCACACAGAGATACTTAAGAATCAGGAGCTTCATGATTTCTATGAGATGTTCCCTGAGAAGTTCAATAACAAGACAAACGGAATCACACAGCGTAGATTCTTAGCCCATGCAAATCCACTCCTTGCAGACTGGGCAACAAAAAAGGTAGGAGCCGGCTGGATTACAGATCTTACAATGCTTTCAAAGCTCAAGGCTTATGCGGACAGCCCTGTTGCACAGCAGGAGTTTGCTGAGATTAAGAGAGCAAACAAGGTGCGTTTAGCAAAGTATATCAAGGAGCACAATGGTATTGATGTAAATCCGGATTCTATCTTTGATGTGCAGGTTAAGAGACTTCACGAGTACAAGAGACAGCTCATGAACATCCTTCATGTGATGTATCTGTACAACAAGATTAAGGAAAATCCGTCTATGGATTTCTATCCTAGAACATTCATTTTTGGAGCAAAGGCAGCAGCAGGCTACAGAAATGCAAAGAAAACAATAAAGCTCATCAACAGTGTGGCTGATGTGATAAATAACGATGCTTCTATTGGCGGCAAGCTCAAGGTAGTATTTATCGAGGATTACAAGGTATCCAATGCCGAGATTATTTTTGCGGCAGCAGATGTCAGCGAGCAGATTTCCACAGCAAGCAAGGAGGCATCCGGAACAGGAAACATGAAGTTTATGCTCAATGGAGCGCTCACTATCGGAACTATGGATGGTGCCAATGTCGAGATGTTCGATGAGGTAGGGGCTGACAACATGTTTATCTTTGGAATGAGCTCTGATGAGGTCATCTCACACGAGAACAGACATGACTACAATCCTGTTGATGTATATAATAACGATGCCGAGCTAAGAAAGGTAGTAAACCAGCTTGTAGACGGCACATATTCACCAAATGACCATGAGCTTTTCAGGGAGCTTTACAACTCACTGCTCAATCCACAGCAGGGACAGGTGGCTGACCGCTACTTTATCCTCGCAGACTTCCGCTCATATGCAAATGCACAGCAGAAGATTAATGATTATTACAAGAACAAGAGCGCATGGAGAAAGAGTGCACTGCTCAATATCGCACATGTAGGAAAGTTCTCTTCAGACAGAACAATCCAGGAATATGTGGACGATATCTGGCATCTTGACAGAATTACCGTAAATATGGCAGGAGTATAGGATTTTGGAAAAAGTTATCGCAAAGTCTGGTATCAGTGGAAGCACGCTTAAGCTTATAGCCATTTTTACCATGCTTATAGACCATATTGCGGCAACGGTTATTCTTCAGATGATAAATAACGGGATAGGTGGACAAACGCTTATTGATATCTACTGGGTCATGCGTTCTATAGGGCGCATGGCCTTTCCTGTTTTCTGCTTCCTGCTTGTGGAGGGCTTTAAATATACACACAGTAGGGAAAAATATGCTGCGAGGATGTTTATATTCGCGCTTATCTCTGAGATACCGTTTGACCTTGCAATAAACAATACAGTGCTCGAATTTAAGAGCAACAATGTGTTTTTTACACTGCTTTTAGGCTTGCTTGCCATCACAGTGCTTGATTGGCTTAAGTCGGTCGATAAAATAGAAAAGGCATCCTCTGCAGTCAAGTGGTTTTTTGTCACACTGATCAGGTGTATAGTAATGGTATCAGTAGTGCTTGTTATGATGATTATTGCAGAGTTTGTGCTTTGCTGTGATTATGGTGCGGCGGGTGTAGGGTGCATTGTCATGATGTACCTGCTTTCTTCAAACCGGGATGTTGCATTTGCCGTGGCAGTCATACTGCTTGGACTTTTCTCAGGTACCATAGAGTTTTTTGCACTTTTTATGCTTATACCGCTTCGCTATTACAATGGAAAAAGAGGCATTTCACTAAAATATGTCTTTTACGCCTTTTACCCGGTGCATCTTTTTGTACTGTACCTGATATGCAGGCTTGCTATGGCTGCTGTTCACACCTAAAAGAGTGACAGACAACGATTAAAATGGGGGAATAGATGAAAAAGCTTTTAAAAATCATACCGGCACTTGTGTTTGCTGCCTGTTGCTTTATGTTCGCTGCAAAATGCTTAAAGGCAGGAGGGTTTATAGGTGCTATAGCTGATTTTCCTACAGCTATACACAGGGCAGTAAAGGGGCAAATGCAGACCACAACAGACTATTTAAACGGCGAACAGACAGAGTACGATGAGTCAGTATTTACAGGGGAATATCACTACTACTACGAGAAGCTGTCAGATGATGACAAGCTTATTTACAGGCAGATTTATGCGATGATGCAAAAGCGCATGGATGGAATTTCGTTAAATACTACAGACACTGACAACGTAAGCCGTATACAGCAGTTTGTGCTGCTGGACAATCCACAGTTTTTCTACATAGAAAAGAGTCAGTATACTGTGAGAAACAGCATCATTTTTTCGCCTGTATACAATATGTCTGAGTCTGATATCGACAACGCAATAAGTACGATTTCAGGCTATGTGTCAGCCTGTATGGCAGGTATCGATGAAGGTGCATCGGATTATGACAAGGCTGTGCATTTCTATGAATATGTGATAGAGCATGCCGAGTATGAGGAAAATTCTCCTCACAACCAGGATATGTACTCAGCAGTGCTTGGTAGGACGGTCTGTCAGGGCTATGCGATGATGTTTAAGTATCTGTGTGACCGGGCCGGTATCAGCTCACTTATTGTGACAGGCACCACATCTGATGCAAACCACGCCTGGAATATGGTATATCTGGACGGTGCGTGGTGTGCGGTGGACTGTACCTACGGTGATGGTGATTATCTGGGAAATGGCATATCATACAGCTGGTTCGGAGTGCCGCTTGATGTGGTAAAGCTTACACGTACATTGGACAATGAGGATATGCTGCCGCAGGAAGCGTCAGTGGAGGATGACTATTATTACAGGAATGGGCTGTATTTTACATCCTACGACCTTAAAGTCTTACAGGGCATGACAACGTCATCTAACTATATCACGTTCAAGTTTTCGGACAGAGAAACCTATGATACTGCATGTCACAGTCTTTTCGAGAAAGGTGACTACAAATATCTGATTCCGACAGCAAGAGGCGGCACTATCACATATATGCAGGAGCCCAATTCGCTTGCGGTGTTTATACACATAGAGCTGGGAAGCTGATAAACTTATCTCCTTTTATTTTGAGGAGATAGCCGCCCGCTCTTCATGGGGTATGCCACCCGGCGGGTACTGTGGCAGAACTCGTTTCAAATTGCTAATTTGTCGGTGTCGTTTTCGGCTCCTGCGATTGTTTATGTTCATTCGACAGCTGGACACTTGCGTCGTGGTGTTCGCCTGTGTCATACGCTTGATTTATGACGTGCCGTGTGGGAGTTACATGCCGCCTCAAACAAAAGTGGGCGCAAAAAATACTCGTTCAAGCAACACAGCCTGCCTCATATGATAAAAGTAAAAAGCGCGTTTGATTTTTTGCGCCTGATAAACTCTGTTTGAGGCGGCATTTACTCCCACTAGGCTAAGGAATTATGAAAGCGTATGCCACAGACGTACGCCGCGCCGAAAGTGTGCAGCTGGCGAATGTACACAAACCTTGAGCCGAAATTCGACACCTGACAAATTAACGCAATTCTTACGAATTGTTCTGCCACAGTACCCGCCGGGTGGCACACCCCATGAAGGGCGGGCGGCGATACAAAAATAAAGAAAGAGGAATCCAAATGTCATTTTGTCATCTTCACACCCATACCGAGTACAGTCTGCTCGATGGGTCAAACAAGATAAAAGAATATGTAAAGCGCGTCAAGGAGCTTGGCATGAACTCTGCCGCAATCACAGACCATGGCAATATGTACGGTGTGGTGGAGTTTTACAAGACGGCAAAGGCAAATGATATCAATCCGGTCATAGGCTGCGAGGTATATGTGGCACCAAATTCGCGCTTTGACAGGGAGACAAGCCACGGTGATGACAGGTATTATCATCTGATTCTGCTTGCTGAAAATAATACAGGCTATGCCAATCTCATGAAGATAGTGTCAATAGGCTTCACAGAGGGCTATTATTACAGGCCGAGAGTGGATTTTGAGACGCTTGAGAAATATCACGAGGGGCTTATATGCCTGTCTGCCTGTCTGGCAGGAGAAATCCCCAGATACATAGTAAGAGGCTTTTATGACGAGGCGAAGGAGATTGCAAGGAAGTATCAGGACTGCTTTGGAAAAGACAACTTCTTCCTTGAGCTGCAGGACCATGGCATTGATGACCAGAAGCTTGTGAATCAGCAGCTTCTTAGGATGAGCAAGGAGCTTGAAATAGGGTTAGTGTGTACTAATGATGTGCACTACACCTACGAGTCCGATGCGGAGGCACATGATGTGCTTTTGTGCATCCAGACCGGGAAAAAGGTGTCTGACGAGGACAGGATGCGCTATGATGGCGGACAGTTTTTCGTAAAGAGCGAAGAGCAGATGAGAGCGCTTTTCCCATATGCCACAGAGGCTATTGAGAATACACAGAAAATTGCCGACAGATGCAATGTGACGCTTGAGTTTGGCAATTACAAGATTCCAAAGTATGAGGTGCCAGAGGGCTATGATAGTGCCGAAGCCTTCCTTACAGAGCTTTGCGAGAAGGGCTTTAGGGAGAAATACATAGGCTGTGGCGAGTACAGTGCTGATGAGCTTAAAAAGATACATGCAGATATGGACTATGAGCTTGGTATCATAAAGACCATGGGCTTTATAGAGTATATCCTTATCGTGTGGGATTATATCAACTGGTGCCGCACGCACGACTGCTGGGTAGGCCCTGGACGAGGCTCAGCGGCGGGAAGCAGGGTGTGCTATTGTACCGGAATCACGGATATTGATCCGGTTAAATACAATCTGCTTTTTGAAAGATTTCTTAACCCTGAGCGAGTTTCCATGCCTGATATCGATGTGGATTTCGAGTATGCGGAGAGATATCGCGCCATAGAGTATGTTCAGCAGAAGTACGGACACGATTCTGTAACACAGATAGTCACCTTTGGTACGATGGCAGCAAGAGGAGTCATAAAATCAGTCGGAAAGGCGCTGGATTTCCCATATGCAGAGACTGACAGGCTTGCAAAGATGGTGCCTCAGGAGCTTAATATCACGATTGACAAGGCTCTTCAGATGAACCCGGAGTTTAAGGGCATTTACGACAGTGATGCGAGAGTGCATGAAATGATAGATATGGCAAAAAGGCTTGAGGGACTGCCAAACCACACGTCCGTGCATGCAGCAGGTGTGGTAATCTATCCGGGTGTGGCGAGCGATTATGTGCCTCTTGGAAGGGCAAACGACGGAAGCCCTACCGCAGAGTACAACATGGTACAGCTCGAGGAGCTTGGCCTTTTAAAGATGGATTTTCTGGGGCTTCGTACACTCACGGTGCTAAAGGATTCTGTGAAGAATATCAAGGCATCAAGGGGCATTGATGTGGATATCGACCATATTGATTTCAACGATAAGGGCACACTTGACTTTATCGGAACAGGAAAGACGGAAGGGGTATTCCAGCTGGAGTCTGCCGGTATGCAAAGCTTCATGAAGGAACTCAGTCCACAGAGCTTTGAGGACATCGTGGCCGGTATTTCGCTCTACCGTCCGGGTCCTATGGATTTCATTCCCAACTATATAAAGGGCAAGAACAATCCAAAGGAGATAAGCTATGTGACACCTGAGCTTGAGAGTATTTTAGAGCCGACCTACGGCTGTATAGTATACCAGGAACAGGTTATGCAGATAGTGCAGAAGCTCGCAGGCTATACAATGGGTCAGGCGGACAACATCCGCCGTGCCATGAGTAAGAAGAAGCAGTATGTCATTGACGCAGAGCGCCAGAGCTTTGTGTACGGAGACGAGGAGCGCGGTATAAAGGGCTGTGTGGCAAACGGCATAGATGAAAAGGCTGCCAACAGCATATACGATTCGATGGTTGATTTTGCTAAGTATGCGTTCAACAAATCACATGCAGCCGCGTATGCGAAAATCAGTGTTCAGACTGCATGGCTCAAAAATTACTATCCGGTCGAATTTATGGCAGCGCTCATGACTTCTGTTATAGACAATTCAGCCAAGGCGGCGCAGTATCTTTACAGCTGTCGTGATATGGGTATTAAGGTGCTTCCGCCGGATATCAACTGTGGACAGGGCGAGTTTACCGCAGAGGGTGACCATGTCAGATATGGCATGTACGCCATCAAATCTTTAGGCAGGCCGGTAATAGACCAGATAATCGAGGAGCGGGAAAGTGGCGGCAGATACCGCACACTCTCAGATTTTATCGAGAGAACCTGCCAGAAGGAGCTTATCAACAAGCGTGCGATTGAGAATCTGATAAAGGCGGGAGCCTGCGATTCACTTGACGGCACGAGAAAGCAGATGGCAATGGTGTATGCATCGATTGTGGACAGGGTGCAGCATGACAAAAAGTCAACAATGGCAGGGCAGATGAGCCTGTTTGACCTGGTCTCAGATGAGGATAGGCAGTCATTTGAGCTTAAGTATCCAAATGTTGGTGAATATGACGCTGAGGAAGCCCTGGCCTATGAAAAAGAGGTGCTTGGCATCTATTTAAGCGGACACCCTCTGGAAAAATATGCAGCTACCCTAAAGAAAAACATCACAGCAAATGCGATAGATTTTGTGCTTGAAGAGGAGAGCGGTGCCGTAAAGATAGAGGACAATGCGCACGTGGTAATCGGAGGCATGATAGCTACAAAGACGATTAAGTTTACCAAGTACAATCAGGCCATGGCTTTTATCACGATAGAGGACCTGACAGGAACTGTTGAGGTAATTATTTTTCCGAGAGATTACGAGCGCTACCAGAGATATTTACAGGACGATGCTAAAATATTTGTTATCGGACATGCGACAGTCGAGGATGAGCAGAACGGCAAGATAATCTGCGAGAAAATCATACCGTTTGATGAGCTTCCGAAGCAGCTATGGCTCAGGTTTGATACGATGGAGGACTATAAGAAAAATGAGAGCAGGCTTCTTGAGACAATCCGTGAATCTGACGGAGGAGATGAAGTCATAATTTACATCGCAGATACAAAGCAGATGAAAAAACTTGGCAGAAATTATTCCGTAAATGCAAATAATGAGCTCATGGAGCAGCTTTTGGGATTTTTAGACAAAGAAAATGCGAAAATTGTTGAAAAGAATATTGAAAAAATGTGCTAAAACAAGTACAATAGATTGGGATTAGAATAAATGATAATTTTTTAACATATGGAGGTTATACCAATGGCAAAAGAGATTAACACAATAGGTGTACTTACAAGTGGTGGTGACGCACCGGGAATGAACGCAGCAATTCGTGCCGTTGTTCGTCAGGCTCTCTCAAAGGGCAAGAAGGTTAAAGGAATCAAGAGAGGATACGCAGGTCTGTTAAATGAAGAAATCGTGGATATGGATTCAAAGAGCGTTTCAGACACAATCTCACGCGGTGGTACAATCTTACAGACAGCCAGATGTAAGGAGTTCGTTACAGCAGAGGGACAGCAGAAGGGTGCTGAAATCTGTAAGAAGCATGGTATCGATGCTATCGTAGTTATCGGTGGTGACGGATCTTTCCAGGGTGCGCAGAAGCTTGCTGCACTTGGCATCAATACAATCGGTCTTCCGGGCACAATCGACCTTGATATCGCATGTACAGATTACACAATCGGTTTTGATACAGCCTGCAACACAGCTATGGAGGCTATTGACAAGGTACGTGATACATCTACATCACACGAGAGATGCTCAATAATTGAGGTTATGGGACGTGGAGCAGGATACATTGCATTATGGTGTGGTCTTGCAAACGGCGCTGAGGAAGTATTACTTCCTGAGAAGTATGACAACAACCTTGAGGCACTCATCGAGAGAGTAGCTCATGCAAGAGAGCTCGGCAAGCAGCATTACATCATCATCAATGCTGAGGGCGTAGGACATTCACAGGAGATGGCTAAGGAAATCGAGGCTGCTACAGGCATCGAGACTCGAGCAACTATCCTTGGACATATGCAAAGAGGTGGAAGCCCTTCATGTAAGGACCGTGTATATGCTACAATCATGGGCGCTATGGCAGTTGATTTACTCTGCGAGGGCAAGTCAAACAGAGTTATTGCCCACAAGGATGGCAATTTCGTAGATTTCGATATCGACGAGGCACTTGCTATGAAGAAGAGTGTAGACGAGTACATGTACGATATCTCTAAATCTCTGGTTTAGTATCTAATATAGTTACGATAAATATGAATGCCCTTGTATCCGGCACATCAAATGCAGGTAATTGCGTGCATGTGCCGGTGCAGGGGCATTTATGCATTCGGAGAAAGACGAATGTAGATCATAAATGAGGGGCAAAATACTTTTTGACCCTCATATCATCAATATAGAAAGAGAAGAAAATGATTACAAGTGCATCAAACAAAAGCATAAAAAATGTGCAGGCTCTTTTAAGCAAGGCAAAGGAGCGGAAAAAGCAGGGCGTATTCGTAGTTGAGGGTCCAAAGATGAGCTTTGAGGCGCCATATGACTGGGTAAGTGCCGTATATATGTCTGAGTCATTTTTTAATGATGACAGGTTTAAGGAAGAGAAGAAGCGTTTCATTGACAAAACAGAAATAGTGAGTGACTCGGTGTTTAAGAGCATGTCTGACACGCAGACTCCGCAGGGTGTGCTTGCTATAGTAAAGATGCCGCACTATGAGATAGATGAACTTTTTAAGGGCGACAAGACAGAGCTTCTTGTGCTTGAGAGTATACAGGATCCGGGAAACTTAGGCACTATGATCCGTACCGGTGAGGGCGCAGGTGTAAGCGGTATTATAATGAATCGCACAACAGTGGACATTTTTAATCCAAAGACTGTGCGTTCAACCATGGGCTCACTCTACCGTGTGCCGTTTTACATAACAGATGACCTTCCGGAGACTATAGAGTATGCAAAGTCAAAGGGAGTTTCTCTCTACGCAGCTCATTTAAAGGGTAAGTGCTCTTATGACAGACCGGACTACACCGGAGCCTGTGGCTTTATGATAGGAAATGAGGGCAATGGATTATCAGATGAGATAGCTGACATGGCGGACACATATATCCGCATCCCTATGGAGGGAGCTGTGGAGTCGCTTAATGCCGCAATATCAGCCACTTTGCTCATGTATGAGTGCAATCGTCAGAGAAGACTTTTGGGAGAATAATATGCGTATTTGGTTTAAGATTTATACTGACACGCACCTGATGCGTGATATTACAATAGAAAATGACAGTGACGACACACGTACACACAAGATCTTTAAGGCTCTTGAGGATGCCTGCCTTGCATTTGACCTGGGAAAGCCCATCTGGCTTGACAGCAACGTAAGTGATTTCAAGAGGCATGGAAAGACACGCTTTACGAAGGATAATTTTGTGGAGGATATCGACTTTGATTTTCTCGAGATGCACATCATCGAGGAGGATTGATGCCTCATTATGGATATGATGAGTTATTATTGATATAAGGACGGTCCGCACACTGCAGGCACAGCGGCACACACGTACTTTCTCGTAAGCTACGCTACGCCATTAAGAATCTGTAGGAATTATGCCTTTTGGTTTTCGATGCTTGATGAAAACGGCTTTTATGCGCCGTCCATGGCGCATAACGCCTTGCCCCGGCGTCCATGCCGGTGCATTTCTGGTTGTGAAGCATAATTCAACAGATTCTAAATAGCTTCGCTATGCGCTTACGAGAGAGTACGTGTGTGCCGCTGTGCCTGCAGCGTGCGGACCTGTGCACATAAAAAATAAGCAGCATATAAAACAACAAGAATAAAAAATATATAAATAATAGGTATAAT
>ERZ1027251.337-NODE-337-length-15997-cov-5.087191_pt1 | contig 15997 bp, 12 predicted proteins | sample MGYA00519474_ERZ1027251 | MGnify/ENA primary metagenome ERZ1027251 (study PRJEB26926, sample SAMN06164779) | human gut metagenome | biome: ENVO:00009003; feature: ENVO:2100002; material: ENVO:00002003 | host: Homo sapiens | place: USA | collected 2012 ...
CGAGATCAGCCTCGGTCTCGTGGGCTCGGAGATGTGTATAAGAGACAGGTGCCTTGACCCAGCTTATCAAGAAACTGCTTCCTCAGGAAAAGACTTCCGTATTCAAGGCACAAATACGCATGTTGCCCAGTATCGCCTTCATCTCGGCCTTTCTGAACAACACACCGGTTGTAGTCATTTTTGCCCCCATCATCAAACGGTGGGCCAACTATGTCAAGCTTCCGGCTACCTACTTCCTGATACCTCTTTCGTATGTAACAATTTTAGGAGGTATCTGTACCCTGATAGGAACCTCTACCAACCTGGTGGTACACAGCATGATTCTTGATGCGGGAATGAAAGGATTCAGCATGTTCGAATTAGGAAAGGTCGGTATCTTCATCGCACTGGCAGGTATTATCTACCTGTTTCTGTTTTCCAAGAAACTGTTGCCCGCTACCCGTCCGGAAACGACAAATGAAGAAGATGGCGACTCCTCCCTACACCTTGTAGAAGCCGTAATCGGTCCTCGATTTCCGGGTATCAACAAGACAGTCGGTGAGTTCGATTTCAAGCGCCATTATGGAGCCGAAATCAAGGAACTTCGCCGTAGCGGACGTACCTATACCAACCTAAGCGAAGTCAGCTTCCGAGAAGGAGATACATTGGTGGTACTGACCGACGACAGCTTTATCCAGACATGGGGAGAATCATCCGTCTTCCTGATGCTGGCCAACGGAAAGGAATACGAACCCACCGGAAAAAAGAAGCGCTGGTTTACCCTTTTCCTGCTCTTGTTCATGATTGTGGGAGCCACCGTAGGCGAACTGCCGGGCATCGAGAAATACCTTCCTGAAGGTATCAAGCTGGATATGTTCTTCTTCGTATCCATCACGACGGTTATTATGGCATGGAGCAAGATATTCCCTCCACAGAAGTATACCAAATATATTTCATGGGATATTCTGATTACGATTGCCTGTGCTTTCGCTATCAGCAAGGCCATGGAAAACTCGGGAGTAGCGGATTTACTGGCCGGATACATCATCAGCCTAAGTCACGACTATGGCCCCTATGTATTGCTGGCCGTATTGTTTATCATTACGAATATCTTTACGGAACTTATTACCAACAATGCGGCGGCGGCACTGGCTTTCCCTATAGCCTTGTCCCTGTCCACCCAGTTAGGCGTCAACCCGATGCCCTTCTTCGTGGTCATTTGCATGGCAGCCTCAGCCAGTTTCTCCACCCCTATCGGCTATCAGACCAACCTGATTGTACAAGGTATCGGAAACTACAAGTTCACCGACTTCGTCCGTATCGGATTGCCGCTGAACATCATTACGTTCCTGATTTCCGTATTCCTCATTCCGCTGATATGGCCGTTTTAAAACAGATTAAATACGCTTTAAAATATGAACAACCAAAAAACAAATCATATCTATCCGATATTCGACCGCATGTTAGGTCGTGCCGACAAAGAAGAATTGCTGAAACAACACGGACTCATGATCTGGTTTACCGGACTGAGCGGTTCCGGAAAGAGCACCATCGCCATTGCCCTGGAACGTGAGCTGCAGCAGCGCGGCCTGCTATGCCGTATCCTGGATGGCGACAATATCCGGAGCGGCATCAACAATAACTTAGGATTCTCAGCAGAAGACCGAGTAGAAAACATTCGCCGCATTGCAGAAGTCGGCAAGCTGTTCGTCGATACCGGAATCATCACTCTGGCTGCTTTTATCAGCCCCAACAATGAGATACGTGAAATGGCTGCCGGAATTATTGGAAAAGAGGATTTCTTAGAAATCTACGTCAGCACGCCGTTAGAAGAATGTGAGCGTCGTGACGTAAAAGGCTTGTACGCCAAGGCACGCCGTGGAGAAATCAAGAACTTCACCGGCATCTCTGCCCCGTTCGAGGCTCCGGCTCATCCGGCTCTTTCGCTCGACACATCGAAATTATCCCTCAAAGAATCTGTCGACCAGCTGCTCGACCTGATTCTTCCGAAAGTAATCAAAAAATAAACATATATAACCATGCAAGAAGAATACAATTTAAGCCACCTGAAAGAACTCGAAGCCGAGTCTATTCACATCATCCGTGAGGTGGCTGCTGAATTTGAAAATCCGGTGATGCTCTACAGTATCGGAAAAGACTCATCCGTCATGGTCCGTCTGGCTGAAAAAGCCTTCGCTCCGGGAAAAGTACCTTTCCCACTGATGCACATCGACTCCAAATGGAAATTCAAGGAAATGATTCAGTTCCGCGATGAATATGCCAAGAAATACGGCTGGAACCTGATTGTAGAAAGCAACATGGAAGCTTTCAAGGCAGGAGTAGGCCCCTTCACTCACGGAAGTAAGGTACATACCGACCTGATGAAGACACAGGCCCTGCTTCATGCTCTCGACAAATATAAATTTGACGCTGCTTTCGGTGGCGCACGCCGCGACGAAGAGAAATCACGTGCCAAGGAACGTATCTTCTCTTTCCGTAACGAATTCCACCAGTGGGACCCTAAAAACCAGCGTCCGGAACTCTGGGATATCTACAATGCCCGTATCCGCAAAGGTGAAAGCATCCGTGTATTCCCATTGAGCAACTGGACAGAACTGGACATCTGGCAGTATATCCGCCTTGAAAATATTCCAATCGTACCGTTGTATTTTGCCAAAGAACGCCCGGTAGTCAATATGGACGGACAGCTGATTATGCCCGACGACGACCGTCTGCCGGAAAAATACCGCGACAAGATTGAAATGAAGAAAATCCGTTTCCGTACCTTGGGATGCTGGCCGCTGACAGGAGCCATTGAAAGCGAAGCCGATACCATCGAAAAGATTGTAGAGGAAATGATGACCACCACCAAGAGTGAACGTACGACCCGTGTCATCGACTTCGACCAGGAAGCCAGTATGGAACAAAAGAAACGTGAAGGATATTTTTAATTACGCAACAACATGGAAGAATTAGATAAAAGCAAATCAGGCAACCCGATGGAAGGAGAAGCCAGAGGCAAGATGTCCATCGAAGAATTCCTGGCAAAAGATGAACAAAAAGACCTGCTCCGTTTCCTGACCGCAGGTTCAGTAGACGACGGTAAATCTACACTAATCGGTCGCCTGCTGTTCGATAGTAAGAAATTGTACGAAGACCAGCTCGACGCTTTGGAACGCGACAGCAAGCGTATGGGAAATGCCGGTGAACACATCGACTATGCCCTGCTGCTCGACGGACTGAAAGCTGAACGTGAACAAGGTATCACTATCGATGTAGCTTACCGTTATTTCTCTACCAACAACCGTAAGTTCATCATTGCCGACACTCCGGGACACGAACAATACACTCGTAACATGATTACCGGTGGTTCTACCGCCAACTTGGCAGTCATTCTGGTTGATGCCCGCACCGGTGTCATCACGCAGACCCGCCGCCACACTTATCTGGTATCTCTGTTAGGTATCAAGCACGTGGTATTGGCTGTCAACAAGATGGACTTGGTTGACTACTCAAAAGAAGTATTCGACAAGATTGTAGCCGAATATACCGCTTTCATCTCCCCGTTAGGAGTCCCCGACGTACAATGCATTCCGCTTTCAGCCCTTGAAGGTGACAATGTAGTAGAAAAATCCGACCGCACTCCATGGTATGAAGGTCCGGCCCTGCTGGAATTCCTTGAAACCGTACATATCGGTAACGACCATAATCTGAACGACTTCCGCTATCCGGTACAGTATGTACTCCGCCCGAACCTCGACTTCCGCGGTTTCTGTGGTAAGGTAGCTTCCGGCGTTATCCGTAAAGGCGATGAAGTGGTAGCTCTTCCTTCTGGCAAGCGTTCGCATGTAAAAAGCATCGTGACCTACGACGGAGAACTCGACTATGCCTTCCCGCCTATGTCTGTAACCCTGACACTGGAAGACGAAATCGATGTATCCCGTGGCGAAATGCTGGTACACCCGGACAACATGCCACTGATTGGACGTAACTTCGAAGCTATGCTCGTATGGATGGACGAAGAAAAGATGGACATGGAAAAATCTTTCTTCCTGAAACAAACCACCAATACCAGCCGTACCCGTATCGACAGCATCAAGTATAAGGTAGATATCAACACCATGGAACACCTGTCTGTTGAAAACGGACGCCTGGCCAAGGAAGATGTTCCTATGCAACTCAACCAGATAGCCCATGTGGTACTGACTTCTTCCAAGGAGCTGTTCTTCGACCCTTATACAAAGAACAAAGCTACCGGTGCCTTCATCCTGATTGACCCGATTACCAACAATACCAGTGCAGTAGGTATGATTATCAATCAGGTGGCCGACAAAGACATGCACAACCAGATGGAGCTGCCTGTCCTCAATCTGCCGAAACTGGGAATCGCTCCAGAGCACTACGAAGCCATTGAACGTGCCGTAAAAGAACTGGAACGTCAAGGTATCGCAATTGAATTAAAAGTTTAATTGACAAGTTGAGTTTTTCAACTGTCAATTGCCAATTATTAATTATCAATTAAAAGAAATGGGATTACTTGAATTCAACAAACTCCCCATCAATACTTTAGTGGGAGCCGACTGGAAGACCTTCAACCAGATAACCGCTGGTCGTACCATCGATCCTGCGTATAAAGGAAAATACCGCCTGACCAAGGCTGTATGCCGCTTGTTATCTACACTGGCTCCTCTGCAGAACAAACGCTACGAAAAGCTGTTGGCCGACAAGCCACTGGAACACGATCCTGTATTTATCCTCGGGCACTGGCGCAGTGGAACCACGTTCATGCACAACGTATTCTCTTGCGACAAGCACTTCGGCTATAATACTACCTATCAAACAGTATTCCCGCACCTGATGATGTGGGGACAGCCTTTCTTCAAGAAGAACATGAGCTGGCTGATGCCGGACAAACGCCCGACAGACAACATGGAACTTGCCGTAGACCTTCCACAAGAAGAAGAATTTGCCTTGGCTAACATGATGCCCTACACGTACTATAACTTCTGGTTCCTTCCTAAACACATGCAGGAATATGCCGACAAGTACCTGTTGTTCGATGACATCAGCGAGGCCGAATTGAAAGTGTTTGAAGAAACCTTTACCAAACTCATCAAGATTTCTTTGTGGAACACCCACGGTACACAGTTCCTCAGCAAAAATCCGCCGCATACCGGACGTGTGAAAGAGCTGGTAAAAATGTTTCCTAACGCTAAATTCATCTACCTGATGCGTAACCCGTACACCGTATTTGAATCTACACGCAGCTTCTTCACCAACACCATCCAGCCACTGAAATTGCAGGACATCAGCAACGAAGAACTGCAAGAAAACATTCTTTCGGTTTATGCCAAACTATACCATAAGTACGAAGCCGACAAGAAGTTCATTCCGGAAGGCAATCTGGTAGAAGTCCGCTTTGAAGACTACGAAACCAATGCTTTTGACATGACGCAGGAAATCTACCAAAAACTGCAGATTCCAGGCTTTGAGGACGCTCGCGCCAACATCGAAGCTTACGTCAATAAAAAGAAAGGTTACAAGAAAAACAAATACCAATACAAGCCTGAGACGGTAGAACTAGTGGAAAAGAACTGGTCGTTCGCCTTGGAGCAGTGGGGATATAAATTGTAAGACTAAACTCAATCGAGTAGGAGGTAAACACTAATCATAGGTGTTTATCTCCTATTTTCATGTTTACCGACCTCTCACACCACCGTACAAGCAGGCTCGTATACGGCGGTTTCGTGCTTTCTCATCTTTCGATGTGTGGCAAGTTGTTTTCAGCCATCCCTTCGAGTAGCGTCACTTCTATTCTTCTATTGTCGGATTCCGTCCTACCGTGTGAATAGAGAGCTCCTTTCGGACATCTGATTACAAAAGATTCTCAGGGTAGCAGTCATTTACTATTGCACTGCACGATTTTGTCCTTCCCTTTAAGTACACGTACTTTAGGTGCTATGACATCTGCTGACTTCTCACGGCAAGCTTTACTCCATACATTTCGTAAAAAAACTATTCTGCATGTCCGTGAGACCTCCTCGGATAAGGGTATTAACTTTCAATCTTATGTCTGCTTCATTTACATTGACTATTTCGAATAGCTATAGGGTTTTGATTTGTTATGCAACCTTACCCACAGTCTTATGCCTTATATGAAGTTTCAGTTCGTCAGACCAGATATTTGCCGCCAGCTTCTTTCAGATTCCACCTCGCAATGGACACCCTTGCTATTGGCTGTATGATTCCCGCTATTAGGGCTCATTGGGGACTTGCACCCGTTAGCTAATACTCATGCCGAGCATACATAGAACAAAAAATGCGGGACATACGTTCCGCATTTTTTGTTACCCACAGATTGAAAAAAGAGAAGTTGTTTCTCCGGTACAGGAAAACAGCCTTCTTTTTCTTCTCTCACTTCCTCAACCTATCCTCTCAATAACAGATACGTTCCGGATGCTTTTTCCTTTTTTGCCCATGAATCTTCCGAGCGTTTCAGCCAAATTACGAGTTCTTTCTTCAGAAAATCCGCTTCTTCGGAAGGGATATCTTCCATTTGCAAAAGTCACAAAGACTTGCTGTGAACATACTTTGGCTGCCTCCGAGCCACAAAAAGGGCAACACCTGTGTGAAGACCTCCGACCCAGCATAAAGAACCGCTTTCTCCTTCACCCCGCTATGTTCAAGGCAAGTACCTATACCTCAATTGAGATTTCTCAAAAAGTGAAAGTGAAGGAGAAAACGTTTTTTCTATATATAGGGAACCGATAGGAAAGGGAGTAAAATCATCCGTTATCGATGCGGACAATTTTACCTAGGCACACACGTTTTCAGATGGAAAACAATGCAGATTTTATACGATTAAACTATCTCCTTTCGGCCTTTCAAAAAAAATGAAACATATTGCACCGAATAGCGAACGATTCCGGGAAATAGTCGGAAGGGCTTTTCTCTGCATGTCAACGCGCTTGAAGTTGCACGCCGAAGCGTGTTTAAGATGAAGTGCTGTGTCAAACTTTGATTATAGTAGTAATTCTTTTTGTAGATTATAATCTTGTATCGCCTCATAAAAAGCCTCTATATTCTCCAACGGGACTTCCGGAGGCACATCACATCCCGTGGATATCACAAAATTGGGATAGTCATGCAGACGCTGCAAAAGCATGAAAGTTGTCTGATAGACCTCTGTGGCTGTCGCTTGTTTCAACACCTCTACAGGGTCAATATTTCCCATTACCAGTACATCAGGAGGACACTCTTTGGCCGCCTCAAGCATGTCTATTTTATTTCCAAAATGATACCCCTTGGCTCCGGTCGCAACCATTGCACGGGTACACTGCCCCATATTACCACAATTATGCAATATCACCATAAAATTCTCATCCTGGACTGCTTCCACAATCCTTTTCACGAAAGAGGAGGAATAAGTCATGCAGTCCTCATCCGATAACAGCCCTGCAGCAGGTTCAGCCATAATGACACCTGCCGAACCACATCTCTTAATGGCTTTGCAATATTCCGTTATAAACTCAGTACATTTATCCAGTAACAACAGGACCGTCTGAGGTTCCGTATAAATCGCCATCAGAATTTCAGTCATATCGAACAAACGGCCGGCCAGTGAATAAGGACCGATACAGCCTCCCAGTACCGGTTTGACACTCCTCTGGGAGGCCAGCCTGTTCGCTTCCAGATATTGTGGCACACGCGCTGTGTCCAAAGAAGGAATCTGAAGGTTAGAGACCTCCTCATAATTATTCACCAAACGGCCAATAACATTAGGTACTTCCGATTCACAGAACAGGACTTCTGCACCAAAGGCCTCAGCCTCCACTGTCAAATCCATGATGACGGTAGAAGCCAGAGACTGAGGATAACGTTGTGACAAAGCTTCAACAGCTTTGCTATGAACCTCTCCATCCTTTACCGCATCCAATACCGTTTTCCCCAGCAGTTCTATTCCGGGATGGGTCATTATCGGCAACCCGTATCGCTTTTCAGAAGCGATTATGTCAGCAATCCACTTGTCTACATTCATAATTCATTTCTCTTTTTTATTCTTGTAACAATCCTTTTTCCCACACAATTCACATCCGTATTTTTGTTTAAAGACCTGATGCCCCACGGCCACTATACCGCTGACAGACTTAATGGGACACATCAGCGAAGATGCGTTCAATTCCACTCCGCACGGCCGTTCCGGCAATTGAGAGAAAAGTATCTGCTGATCTGAAACATGCCACCCGCAATATCCGGGACTATAAGGATAGCTCACACCACATCCTGCCAAAGATGCCCCTCCCGCCACGTCATCGCACATTTTGCGTACGGTGGCTTCCACTATTGCCGTACCCAAGGCATCCAGCAGATATTCTTCCATGATGTTTCCCTTCTGTTTCATCTCTTGCTGGAAGAGCTCAAACTCCCTGCCGGCAGTAGCCACAAACAACAGACAACGCTCCGCATCTTTCAAAAAAGGAGTGATAATGGAACCGGTGTGCAACAGGCAACCTTCCAGTTCAATCCACGCGGACTCTGCATGCGACAACTGCAACGACCTGTATCCATAACAGGGCTTGCACAAGCGGGACACCTGTCTTTCCAGCTCCCGGATGAGGAGCAGGACATCCCCTTCCGGACTGTAACCTTTTCCCAAGGAATAGTTCAGGTCTTCCCAATTCACGGAAATGTCCTGCCACACAAGTTGCCTTTGATAGAAATCCATAATACATATCCTCCTTGCAATCAAACGGCTCCTATCAGTTCCTTTGCCATCAGAACCGCCGCATTGGCATTGCTGGTATAACCATCAGCACCGATGGAACGGGCAAAAGCGGCATTGATGGGAGCACCTCCCACCATGACCTTCACCTTTCCATACAGGCCGGCCTTTTTCATGTCCTCTATCACCACTTTCATATAATTCATTGTGGTGGTCAACAAGGCAGACATGCACACAATATCCGCCTTATAGGTATTGACTGCCTCTATAAATTTCGTACTGGAAACATCCACACCCAAGTTTATCACTTCAAAACCGCAACCTTCAAACATCGAGGCCACAAGGTTCTTTCCGATGTCATGCAGGTCTCCCTTGACTGTGCCAATCACAATTTTTCCTACATACATGCCGGTTTCACCCTGCAATAACGGTTTCAATAAAGCCAAGGCACCTTTCATGGCCCGCGCACTCATCAGCAGATTAGGCACGAACACTTTCCCATCTTCAAAACGTCTTCCGATTTCTTCCATAGCCTTAATCATATAACCAGTAATAATCTCATCCGGTTTTACTCCTGCGGCTATAGCTTCCTGTGTGACTGATACAGCCTTTTCAAGTTTCCCATCCACAATAGCCTGATATAAATCTTTCAACTCCATAATTTCTTCTTTCAATTATTAAACGACTTCAATGCTTCCAACATGGCAATCACATTCTCAACCGGTACGTTAGCCTGAATGTTATGCACCGTATTAAAGACAAACCCTCCATCCTCTCCGAAAATCTCACATTGGTTGATTACATGCCTACGCACCTCATCAGGAGTGGCAAAAGGCAGGATACGCTGCGTGTCAATTCCTCCGCCCCAGAATGTAAGATTCTTGCCAAATTCTTTCTTGAGCATCCTGGAATCCATTCCTTTTGCATTTATCTGTACCGGATTGACAATGTCAAAGCCAGCTTCTATCAGTTCGGGAAGGAAAGGAACAATGGCCCCACATGAGTGCTTGAAAATCTTCCAGGTGGTATGCTCATGAATCCAGTTGTTCATACGCAGATAATAAGGAAACCAAAGGCTGCGGAATGTCTCGACAGAACAGAACTGTGACTCCTGAGAGCCAAAATCAGTACCACAGGTCAGCACCACATCCACTTTATCACCCAAAGTATTCCATAATTTCTCATAATTGCTTATGGCAATGTCCGTTTCACGGCTGAAAATTTCATGAAGGTAATCCTGCCGCATGACGGTGGACATATACCACTCTACCACACTACGGATACCTTTAGGAGTTTTCAGTCCCATACCCGGTACAAAGGCCACATCTCCTAAGGCAGTTCCTCCAAAGCTGGCGACCACTGCCCTGCCCGTAGAGCAGGCCTTGTCAACCGCACGCTTGTAATATTCCAGCTCGCAATTCGTAATTGGCTTGAATTCCTCCAAGTTGTCTGCCGGATTTAACTTATCCTCCTCTATAGGCTGTTGCCTCTCTATGGCATTAATGAAAAAACATCCACCAGGCATGACGGCACTGGGAGGATAGCGGGTATCACCACCGGCATACACATACACATCTCCCTCCTTGTCTGTATCCAGACTCAACTGCTCTGAAACCAGCACTTTCTGTCCCCACGGAGTCAGCTGTTCATGCATACGTGTCACGTCATGGTCAAATATGTCATGGCTTCCTCCCACACCTACGCAATCCACTCCCATGGCATCAGCCAGTTCCTCATCAATCTCACCAAGCATCTGAAAGGAGTCAACAATCCTTACCGGTTTAAAAGGCAGTTTATAATACTCACGCAATGCCTCTACCACACGGCAATGGATACCTGTCACGGCTGTACTTCCAAAATCTACCGGAATCCTGTCACTACTCTCGTGAGCTAAAGCCTGTTTTATCCTAAGTCTTGAATCTTCCATATCCTCTCTTTCTTAAAACTACCATACTTTCAAAAATTCTTTATCTGCATCTTTTTCAAATGGTCCTACTTTCGGAAATGCTTTGTCACGCTTATTTCCCCAATAATCTAAATCAATATACAGTGGTTTACCATCAGACATTTCATAAAGATAGTCTGAGAGTCGAGTTCGTCCAAGTCGTTTGGTATCAACCAAACGAGTAGAAAATGTTGAATTTATTCGAGAATCTGATTTCCAAGATAAGTAAACTTCGTTACCTTCTTCTTTCAAAGTTATCTGTGGGGTAAAACGATCGTCAACCCATCCTTGATTCTTGCCTGCAATAGGTTTGGCTCCATTACAAAAGAAGTTTCCTTCTGCGTAAATAGGAATTTTCACAGAATCATACATACATAATCCATATTCTCTTTTGGGATTAGATTGCCCTACAAAAATATTATTATAAAAACGATTGTCTCCATTCGTTATATTTGATACTCCTTTTATTTCCGTAGAATGTTCTAACTGATACGGCGTATAGCGGTCATCAGACTCCACAGCTATAAAGCCGCCTATCAGATTATGGGCGTAAGCACCTCCGTCTGAAAAATCATATATAGAAAAGTCGGATAATAGAATATTATTATCAACGATATAAGGCCCATGATTAACTTCAAAGAATAAATCTGCGTTTCCGTTTTCATATAACAGATTAGACGAAATTCTGGTTCCTTGTGTCATCCAATCTAACCACATCCCATAATTTCCCCCATCATGGATTCTATTATGGTGGATATAAGTATCAACCGCTCCATGAAACTTAATCCCAGCCATTTCTTGACCGCTAAATTGACATTTCACCCATATATTATAGATATGATTTCCGTAGATTTCTGAAAAAGCGGCTCCCATACTACCACAAATTGCTGTTTGCTCACAATCTGATATAATATTATTACGTACAATATGAGAGCCTATATTTTCGCGGTTCCATCCATGACGTAAGGTATTAAATATTACTTCCCTATAATGGGCAGTTCCATCCAAACGAGAATCAATTGATGCCAGATTATGCCCTGTGCATCTTTCCTTTCCTAAAGAAATACCATTGCAACGGGAATTTTTTATCACATTGTCTTCTATAATCCAACCTTTATTCCAATGGGTTGCTACCATACCTATTTGTTCTGCTGTAGGTGCAGCCCATTGAGTGGCTGCCTGGCTTATATGAAAACCACGGATTGTAATATAATTCAAGCCTTCTCTGGTAGGGTAAAAACAAGTAGGACGAACAGCTATTTCAACCGTTTCTTCATTGGGGTTCAAATTCCCGAAATTCGCATAAATGGTTGTATTTTTACTGTCCACTGCAGCATACCATAAATTTCGGCTTCCCTGTGGGTCACGTCTGCTGTATATTGTATCAGAATATACTTTTTCCTTTGTTTCCACCTCATATAAAGAGACATCATTTAAATAAACATCTCCGGTATGATGTATCCGCCCATGATTATAAAACCAGTCACCATGAAGCTCTTCTTTGTAAGGATTATAGTCACTAAAAAAACTATTAGGTAAGACAACTTTCCAAACACCAGATGTCTTTTTGTCTTTAATCCATCCTTTTATTAATTCAGAGCCTTTCAATTCAACCTTTTCGCCTTCAGCAGAGCGATACAAGATACGCTCTGCATTATTTTTTCCTCCATTCAAAGGGTTTACCCATTCTCGATAAACGCCGGCATGCACCGTAATTGTATCACCCGCTAAAGCCTTTTGGGCAGCTGCGTTAATGCTTCTTAGAGGAGCGGTAAGAGTACCGCTGTTCGCATCATTTCCTTGTATGCTTACATGATACTCTTTGGCACTTATCTGCATTATACCGGCCAGCAATACTGTAAAAATACTGATTTTTTGATTCATAAATCAGAACTATTAGTTATACAACAATTTATTCATGACATTTTTATATTGTAATCCGGTTGGATTTACAGTAAAACTTAATATAAGAAATACCGGGGCTCTCCAACTAGTTCCACATTCTTGGAAATCACCTTAGAAGCAAATCTTTCCGGTGCACTGGGGCAGACATTTCCTGCATAAAATACAACTGTACCTGAGCTCTCGGTAATTCCACCAGTCTCTTCCACATAAGCCAGACTTCTGGGGTCTACTGTAAACTCTACTGTCTTTGTTTCTCCAGGTTTTAATCTTACTTTCTGGAAACGAACCAACTGGCAAATTGGAGCTTCCTGAGCTATTTTCTTATGGGACAAATACAATTGAACCACTTCTTCTCCTTCAATCCGGCCTATATTTTTCACGTTCACTTTTACCCGTACACTGTCTCCTGTCTGTATTGTAGAAGGAACTTCCAGATTTTTATAACTGAATGAGGTATAACTCATCCCATATCCGAACGGATACAACACATCACCTGTAAAGTAGCGATAAGTACGGTTCTTCATTGAGTAATCCTTAAAATCCGGAAGGTCGGCATCGGATTTATAAAAAGTGACAGGCAGTTTTCCGGATGGATTGTACCGCCCAAATAAAATGTCAGCCAATGCGGTTCCTGTTGCCTGCCCTCCATACCATGCCTGGATAATAGCAGAAGTATTCTCCGCCTCCCAGTTGAAGGCTATCGCACTTCCGGACATACAAACAAATATGATAGGCTTATTCAGTTGTTTTAATTTTTTCATGATTTCTGTCTGTATACGTGGGAGATTGATTGTGGTACGGTCACCTCCATAAAAGCCTTCTATATTGCCGTTGCCTGCATCACCTTCTTCTCCTTCCAATAAAGGAGAAATTCCCCCTGCATAAATAATCAAGTCGGCCGGTTCATACTTTTTCATCATCAAGTCCAGATTCACATCCTTTTCTAAGGTAGTAAAATCAGAAAGCTTGTCATAAATGACCTCTATGCCCTTTTCTTGCCGTAAGGCATCTAACAAAGTCACATTCTGTGTGGGAACTCCATTATAGTTTCCCAATTGGGTGATTGGGTTATCCGCATTCGGACCAATCAATACGATGCGTTTATATTTCGAAGACAAAGGAAGCAGGTGCTTATCATTCTTCAACAGCACCATAGACTGTCTCGCCATTTTAAGAGCTTGTGCCTTATGAGGTACCGATTCAAGTACCTCCCGTGGTACTCCTGCATAGGGGTTTAAGTTGTCTGGTGTGAACAATCCCAGCCGGAAACGTATCTTAAATAATTTCCTCAATGAGATATCTATCTGCTCTTCTGTGATAAAACCGTCTTTCACGGCCTCATCCAAAGAGCGATAGACCTGCCCACACTCCAAATCTGTTCCATGCAGCACTGCATCTGAAGCCGCCGAAACCGAATCCGGATGAGTCTTATGACCTGTAATGAAATCCGTAATCGCCCAGCAATCTGAAGTCACATATCCGTCAAACTGCCAATCATGCAACAAAGTCTTTCTGAGAAACTGGTTGCTTCCACAACAAGGCTGACCGTTAAAACTATTATAGGCGCACATCACTCCCGACACTTTGGCTTCCTTTATCAGACGGTAAAATGCCGGTAAGTATGTATCATACAAATCATGGTCACTCGCTGTGGCATTAAATTCATGCCGCAATGACTCCGGGCCGCTATGCACTGCAAAATGTTTGGCACAAGCAGAAGATTTCAAGAATACAGAATCATTTCCCTGCAAACCTTTCACCATCGCAATACCAAATTCCGAAGTCAGATACGGGTCTTCACCGTAGGTTTCATGTCCTCTGCCCCAACGAGGGTCGCGGAATATATTCACATTCGGACTCCAAAACGTAAGTCCCGTATAGCGGTCTATGGTATTCCCTTGTCTGACAGACTCGTTATATACAGCTCTTCCTTCATCCGCTATCATTTCTGCAGACTTATACCATTCTTCTGGATTGAATGTCGCTGCAATTCCGATAGGCTGTGGAAAAACTGTAACCTTTTCTTTAGAGCGTGCTACCCCATGCAAACATTCATTCCACCAGTTATAATCTGGAATTCCCAGTCGTTTAATCCCTTTGGATGTATGCATCATCTGGGAAATCTTTTCTTCCAAAGTCATTCTGGAAATCAAATCGTCTACCCGTTGTTCGATGGGAAGATTAGGGTTTAAATAGGGCATCTCGCTTTCCTTTGTTTCATTTTGCACAGCAAAAGCAGACAATTGAGATGCAACCTCTAAAAATAAAGCACAAATAAATAAATTTTTCATACTACAATATTCTACTATCATGTTTCATTTTCAGTTCATAAAATCATTCTTATTCTTAAAATGATTTTATGAACTGATTTTACCAACAATTAACTTCTTTAAGGATTCTGTACCAATGGTATAGGATAGGCATCTATCTCTGACTGTGGTATATATTGAACCGCATAATTATCCGTTACCCGAATCTCCTGCACAACACTCGTTTCTGCTCCTCTATCATGACAACCAGGATAATGTCTATCTATCACTTTATCGTTTCGCAACAAATCATATTTACGATGCGCTTCACAATAGAATTCCTTTCTAGCTTCATCCAATATGGCATCTAATACATTACCATCTTTTGTTGCATCATATTCAGGTATACCAGCTCTTTCCTTAATCACATTCATGTCTGAAATAGCGCCTCCTTCATTGTTCAAATAATATCTTGCCTCTGCTCGGTTCAAATACATTTCAGACAAACGGAACAACATCGGAGAATATAACAATGCCTGTTTTTCCTGATATGAAACTTTATTGATGAAATATTTTGGATAATCATTTCTTTTCTGCATGGTGTTTTGAATCTGTACTGTATATTCTCTCCACTCGGCACGTCCATCTACCTCGCCACTCTCATTCCGATGAACCTGTCTAGCAACCACATAAAGGTTACCATCCGGATGAGCCTGTACTTGAGATGACTGATACTCAAAGAAATCTTTCTTATTATCTACTTTAATCATATAATTGTTTCCATCTTTTTCTACAGGTTGAAAACGATAGTAATGTCTATGTAAAGGATCTTCAGCAGGTGTCTTATCATTATTATAAAAAAAGTTTTCACTGATAAAACATATTTCCTGAGATTGAGTAGCACCATCTGAAACACCCTCATATTGAGGTACAATAAAAGTACTTCTCACATCATTGGGATATTTAGCAAAAGCGTCCAACAGAGACTGCGAAGCATATACTTCTCCATATCCGGCTCCATCAATAATGGTATACAATATGCCAGTAAGACTTGTTTCGTAATCTATATCTTTTAACATACGTATGGCGAAGATTGCCTCTGGATTACTTTCCGGAACCAATTCGTTCATTGTTTTATACTGAACGTTTGTCAACAGCATCTTTCCTGAATGCTCAATCACATCCGTTGCATAGGTC
>ERZ1027251.361-NODE-361-length-15269-cov-6.721046_pt1 | contig 15269 bp, 9 predicted proteins | sample MGYA00519474_ERZ1027251 | MGnify/ENA primary metagenome ERZ1027251 (study PRJEB26926, sample SAMN06164779) | human gut metagenome | biome: ENVO:00009003; feature: ENVO:2100002; material: ENVO:00002003 | host: Homo sapiens | place: USA | collected 2012 ...
TCTACACTCGACTAGTCGTCGGCAGCGTCAGATGTGTATAAGAGACAGGCCTTATCCTTAATGTGTCTAGAAGCACTTTTTGATATAAGCACCCTTGCAATGAGCTTTGAAGCCACATCCCAATGGTCAAGCTTATAATTCATCTGAGCCAAAAGCAAATCAACCGTATCCTGATTCATACCACATATAGGGAAATGCTCAGTCGCAACCGCTCTTGTCATTCCATCAAGAGCCTGCTTATAATAATATTTTTCTGCCTTTTGTGCACTTACAAGCTCTTCACTTTCCGTTGAGATACCATCAGCCGTAAGCTGTTCGATTAAACCGCGATAAAGCCAGGATAGCTTAAGACAAATATATGCCTTTTCACTATACATAGCCCTTTTAACAATCGCTGAAAAAAGTGCCAGCTTAAATCTGTCTATTGCCTCATCATACGAATATAACAAAGGCACCGACTTGCTGCCGGGCTTAAATTTGGCAGCAACCTGCTCCTTAAGCAGCCTTATCTGTGTACTCGATACATGTACAAAGTCGCCATTCATCGCACTATAACCACAATGCGGACACGATGTGACACCATACTTTATTGTATCAATTCCCTTGTAAACCGGTCTGAAATCATCATCAGAGCCAGCAAACCTGATCTTTGATGTCCGTACCGTCAGTGTTTGAAAACTCTGATCACACACCGGACATGTTATATTCTTTGCAAAAACAAAATCCGTTTCATCCTCTGTCTGAACAGCAGCTGCCACCGGAGCATCCCCGGTGGCAGCTGCTTTATCCTCATCATACAGATCATTTATGTCTTCAGGATTTAAACCGAATTTGTCAATACCTGACTTTAAATCCATATTTTACCTCTATTCTTCTCTTCTGTTTATTTTTAGTCAAAAACTATTTAGCTGTCGGAAGCTTGAATGAGCTCTTTAATGAGACGATTCTGTTAAATACAGGCTGTCCATCCTTTGAGTCCTTGCAATCCGCGCAGAAGAAGCCATTTCTGACAAACTGGAAGCTGTCATAAGCCTTGGCACTCATAAGCTCCGGCTCCACTACACAGTTATCAAGCACTGTGAGTGAATTAGGATTAAGATTTAAGCTTCCGTCCTCATTGTACACTCCAAGCTCCTCATTTACGATATTCTCGTAAAGACGTACAGTTACCTGCTTTCCATACTCGGCTGAAACCCAGTGGATAGTTCCCTTGACCTTTCTGCCATCAGGACTGTTGCCACCCTTTGATGCCGGATCATATGTACAGTGAATCTCTGTAATATTGCCGTTTTCGTCCTTCACACAGCTATTGCACTTCACAAAATAAGCATTCATGAAACGCACCTCATTGCCAGGGAACATACGGAAATACTTCTTCGGTGGCTCCTCCATGAAGTCATCTCTCTCCACATAAAGCTCTCTGGTGAAAGGAACTTTTCTCTTTCCAAGCTCAGGATTCTCCACGTTATTGTCCACTTCAAGATACTCAACCTGTCCCTCAGGGTAATTGTCGATAATCACCTTGACCGGATCAAGCACAGCCATCATACGAGGGCGCTTAGCCTTTAAATCCTCTCGGATACAGTACTCAAGCATAGCGTAGTCAACAGAGCTGTTAGCTTTTGATATACCACACAGATCAACAAAATTCTGGATAGACTCTGGTGTGAAGCCCCTGCGTCTGAGCGCTGCTATAGAAACAAGCCTCGGGTCATCCCAGCCATCAACGATACCGTCCTCAACAAGACGCTTGATATATCTCTTTCCTGTTACAACATTAGTCAGATAGAGCTTTGCAAACTCAATCTGCTTTGGCGACTCCTCTGGAGAATTCTTAAATCCACATTCAATAACCACCCAATCATACAGCGGTCTGTGGTCTTCAAACTCAAGAGTACATATAGAATGTGTGATGCCCTCAATAGCATCCTCTATAGGATGAGCAAAATCATACATAGGATATACACACCATTTATCACCTGTATTGTGATGTGTCATATGAGCCACACGGTAAAGAATCGGATCTCTCATATTGATGTTTGAAGAGCTCATGTCAATTCTCGCACGAAGTACCTTTGTGCCATCCTCGAACTCACCGTTTTTCATGCGCTCAAAAAGGTCTAAGTTTTCCTCAACACTTCTCTTTGAGTATGGATCCTCCTTGCCGGCCTCTGTGAGTGTACCTCTATACTCTCTTATCTCATCAGGTGTCAGATCAGATACATATGCCTTTCCCTTCTTTATCAGTCCTACTGCACACTCATACATCTTGTCGAAGTAATTGGATGCAAAAAACTTCCTGTCAGCCCAGTCAGCACCAAGCCACTTAACATCGGCCTCGATAGACTCTACAAACTCCAGACGCTCCTTGGTAGGGTTTGTATCATCAAACCTGAGATTGAACTGTCCGTCATACTTCTTTGCCAGTCCATAGTTTAAAAGAATAGACTTCGCATGGCCGATATGCAAATAACCGTTTGGCTCCGGTGGGAATCTGGTCTTTACAGTCTTGCAATGACCCTCAGCCAAGTCCTTCTCAATAATCTGTTCAATAAAATTTTTCGAAACTGTTGCCTCGTTCTCCATAAATGTTCCTCCGAAAATAATACTGTGTCCATTATAAATTCATCAGTTTACTTTGTCAATGAATTAGAAAAAGTAGTACATGTATATTATACGTGCGTATGTGTAAACAGATGATCCTGACAGTATTCCTTGTTGCCGGTGCACTTCGAGCAGTATCTGAATGTTAATTCAGGATTTGACAATTCCGTTCTGCCGCATATATAGCACTTGTGACGTGAGATGCCACTTCCCGGGCGAGGTTCGGAAAACTGAGCCTTAAACTGTGCCTTTCTCCTCTTCTGGTGCATATTCTGTCTGAATGAGAGCCTGTGCTTGCAGCCATAAATGAATACCAACAGATTTATAAGTGCAAGTACGATTTCTGAGCCGTATGCCAATCCAATCTGCCATCCAAAGCTCATATAGGTATACACATCATATGCAAACATCACGAAGTAAACAAGCACCATCCACTTCATCTTTATAGGAAGCACAAAGTAAAGCCTCACCTCTGCCTCCGGCATCAAAAGACCAAGCATCAGATACATAGCTATAAGTATATAGTACATAGTCAGATTGATGGATACATGTGTCACTGCAAATGCAAGCATTCCTACTATATCATACAGCAAAAAGCCTCCGAAAAAGTACACATTCATCCTAAAAGAGCCAAGATATGACTCCATGCTGTCTCCAAGCGTCCACAGACAGAATATAAATAAAAGCTGTAAAAATGATATGCTGCCGCTCGGCACAAAAATCCAGCTTATAAGACGCCATACCTGTCCGTGCAAAATAGCAGAGGCTGAAAACTGCAGATAATAAAGGACAACATCTCCCTTTGTCAAAAGCAGCACACTGCCTATCAGATTCGCAGCGATAAATATTCTAGTGATATTCGGAATCGCTTTACTTCCATATTTTTGTTCTAGTTTGTTAAGCCAGTTCATACATTTTAGCAGACATGGTTCATTTCACTGCTGCTCACACCATTATGTGACAAGCAGTGGTTACATCACGATGCAATAAAACCACGTATCTGCATCCTCCTGTCATATTATTGCTGCCTTTTACACTATAGTGCAAAGGGCAGCGGTTATTACAAAATTTATTATGATAGTTAAATCATACTTTGTCAACGAGACTGCGAATTATTCACAAATTCTTTATAATTATAGTCATTGTAATTTGTCGATATCTGTCGTATAATAATCTCTGTTTTGATAATAGAACAATTATATATTTTAATAAGAAGAAAGATATATAAAAACATATAAGTAATACATTATGGAGGAACCACTATGGAAAATAACAGCTTACATAAGTTGGGCATTGATATCGGCTCAACAACCGTCAAGATTGCACTTCTTGATGCCGATGACAATATCCTCTTTTCCGATTATGAGCGTCATTTTGCAAATATCCAGGAGACACTTGAGTCCCTTATCAGAAAGGCCTACGACAAGACAGGTGACCTTTCAGTTTGTCCTATGATAACAGGCTCCGGCGGACTCACTCTTGCAAAGCACCTTGAGGTGCCATTCGTACAGGAGGTTATAGCTGTATCTACCGCACTCACACACTATGCTCCACAGACCGATGTGGCAATAGAGCTAGGTGGCGAGGATGCCAAAATCATATACTTCGAGGGCGGCAACGTGGAACAGCGTATGAACGGCATATGTGCCGGCGGTACAGGCTCATTTATCGACCAGATGGCTTCTCTCATCCAGACAGACGCTACAGGACTAAATGAATACGCAAAAAGCTACAAGGCCATCTACCCTATCGCAGCCCGCTGTGGAGTATTTGCCAAAACAGATATCCAGCCTCTCATCAATGAGGGAGCCACACGCGAGGATTTATCCGCTTCAATCTTTCAGGCCGTGGTAAACCAGACCATCAGTGGTCTCGCCTGCGGTAAGCCAATCAAGGGACATGTTGCTTTCCTTGGCGGTCCTCTGCACTTTTTGTCAGAACTTAAATCAGCATTTATCAGAACCTTAAATCTCGATGACGAGCACACTATCGTTCCTGAGAACTCTCATCTGTTTGCAGCAATAGGCTCTGCATTAAACTATAAAGACAACTCTGTCACCACACTCTCATCCTTAATCGACCGCCTCTCAAACGGCATAAAGATGGAATTTGAGGTGGCACGTATGGAGCCTCTTTTTAAGGATCAGGCTGATTACGATGAATTTACAACACGTCACGGCAACAATCACGTAAAGACCGGTGACCTTTCTACATACAGGGGCAACTGCTATCTCGGAATAGATGCAGGCTCAACCACCACTAAAATCGCTCTCGTAAGCGAGGACGGAGACCTTTTATACTCATTCTACAGCAACAACAACGGAAGCCCTCTCGCTACAGCCATCCGTTCTATCCAGGAAATTTACGCAAAGCTTCCTGAGGATGCACACATCGTACACTCCTGCTCTACAGGCTACGGAGAGGCTTTATTAAAGGCAGCTTTAAAATTGGACGACGGCGAAGTTGAGACTGTAGCCCACTACTACGCAGCAGCATTCTTCGACCCAAAGGTAGACTGTATCCTCGATATCGGTGGACAGGACATGAAGTGCATCAAGATAAAGAACCAGACAGTCGACTCAGTACAGCTCAATGAGGCCTGCTCTTCAGGCTGCGGCTCATTTATTGAGACCTTCGCAAAGTCCTTAAACTACTCAGTTCAGGATTTCGCAAAGGAAGCCCTTTTTGCAAAGAATCCTATCGACCTTGGAACCAGATGTACGGTTTTCATGAACTCAAAGGTAAAGCAGGCCCAGAAGGAGGGCGCATCTGTCGCAGATATATCAGCAGGACTTGCCTACTCAGTAATAAAGAATGCTCTTTTCAAGGTTATCAAGCTTTCTGATGCAAGCGACCTCGGTGAAAATATCGTAGTCCAGGGCGGTACATTCTACAATGATGCCGTTCTTAGAAGCTTTGAAAAAATTGCAGGTGTACATGCCACAAGGCCTGATATCGCAGGTATCATGGGTGCCTTTGGTGCCGCACTCATCGCACGCGAGCGCCATGAGGCTGATTACAAGACAACAATGCTCACAATCGACCAGATAAATGAGCTCACCTACACCACAAAGCTCGCACGCTGTCAGGGCTGTACAAACCACTGTCTTTTAACTATAAACAAATTCTCCGACAACAGACAGTACATCACAGGAAACCGCTGTGAAAAGGGTCTGGGCAAGGAGAAGAACAAGGATAACATCCCAAATCTTTTTGAATACAAGAACAAGCGTATATTTGACTATGAGCCACTTGACCCAAAGGATGCTCCACACGGTACAGTCGGCATCCCAAGAGCCTTGAATATGTACGAGAACTATCCGTTCTGGGCTACATTTTTCAAACGTCTCGGCTTTTCTGTAGTGCTGTCACCACAGTCTACCAGAAAGATTTATGAGATGGGTATCGACTCCATCCCAAGTGAGTCAGAGTGCTACCCTGCAAAGCTCACACATGGTCATATAAGCTGGCTCATAAAACAAAATGTAGATTTTATTTTCTACCCGGCAGTGCCATATGAGCGCAAGGAGTTTCCTGATGCTAACAATCACTACAACTGCCCTATTGTCACATCATACTCTGAGAATATCAAAAACAACGTGGACGAGATTACCTCAGGCGAGGTTAAATTCATAAATCCGTTTATGTCATTTGAGAGTGAGGAAACTATCTCACAGCAGCTCGTAGCCACCTTCTCAAAGGGTGATTTCAATCTGCCTGAGTCACAGATTCGTGATGCGGTAGCCGCAGGCTGGAAGGAGCTTGCAATGACAAGGCTTGAGATACAGCGAAAGGGCGAGGAAGTGCTCGACTACATGGAGGACACCGGACGTCGCGGAATCGTGCTCGCAGGCCGTCCGTACCATGTGGACCCGGAAATCAACCACGGTATCCCTGAGCTCATCACAAGCTATGGCATCTGTGTGCTGACAGAGGACTCAGTATCCCATCTGGGCGAGCTTGAGAGACCTCTCATCGTCATGGATCAGTGGATGTACCACACCAGACTGTACTCAGCAGCCAACTTTGTAAAGACCCGTGATGACCTTGACTTAATCCAGCTCAACTCGTTTGGCTGCGGTCTCGATGCTGTCACAACCGACTGCGTAAACGATATCCTGACAGGCTCAGGCAAGATATACACCTGCCTGAAGATCGATGAGGTAAACAACCTGGGCGCAGCAAGAATCCGTATCCGCTCGCTCCTTGCCGCCATAAGAGTCAAGGAAACCAAGCATGAAAAGCGTGACTTAAAACCGTCTAACTACGAGCGTGTTGTATTCACCGAGCAGATGAAAAAGGACAACTACACCATCATCTGCCCTCAGATGTCACCTATACACTTTGACCTTCTCGTGCCAGCCTTTAAGGCAGCCGGCTACAATATGGTCATACCGGATATCCCTGCAAGGGAATGTGTGGACGTGGGACTTAAGTTCGTAAACAACGATGCCTGCTACCCTTCACTCATTGTCGTAGGACAGATTATGGCAGCCGTCAAATCAGGCAATTATGATATGACACACACAGCCATCCTCATCTCACAGACAGGTGGCGGATGCCGTGCAACAAACTACATCGGTTTTATCCGAAGAGCCCTCGAAAAGGCCGGATATCCTGATGTGCCTGTTATCTCAATCAACATGGTTGGTCTCGAGAAAAACCCGGGCTTTAAGTTTACTCCAAGCCTCATCCAGCACGGACTGTATGCACTTGAGTTTGGCGATATCTTTATGCGCTGTCTCTACAGGGTACGTCCTTATGAGAAAGAGCCTGGAAGTGCCAATGCACTCCATGAGAAGTGGAAAAAGAGAGTCATCGACTTTGTCGGCAACACAAAGATGCTCGCTCACAAGAAATACAAAAAGATGTGCCGCGAAATCATAAGGGATTTCGACAATCTGCCTATGACAGATGAGGTTAAGCCGCGTGTCGGCGTGGTCGGTGAGATTCTCGTCAAATTCCTGCCTGCAGCAAACAACTATGTGGTTGACCTGCTCGAAGCTGAAGGAGCCGAGGCTGTAGTGCCTGATCTGACTGATTTCTTACTCTACTGCTGCTACAACACGAATTTCAAGGCTGACTATCTTGGTGCTTCTAAGAAAGCCAAGTTTATGAACAACCGACTTATCGCCTTCTTCGAGTGGCTCAGAAAGGATGCTAGGGATGAGCTGGCTAAGAGTAAGCACTTTGAACCAACCGCTCACGTGCAGGATCTCGCAGAGTATGCTTCTCCTATCGTTTCTTGCGGTAATCAGACCGGTGAGGGCTGGTTTTTGACAGGTGAGATGCTTGAGCTCATCAATGAGGGCGTCACAAACATCATCTGTGCACAGCCATTTGCCTGCTTACCGAACCATATTGTGGGTAAGGGAGTTATAAAGAGAATCAGACATGATCATCCGGATGCCAATATCGTGGCTATCGATTATGATCCGGGTGCTTCTGAAGTGAACCAGCTGAACCGTATTAAGCTGATGCTTTCTACGGCACAGAAAAAGCTTAAGAAGTAAGAGAATTGCACTGTTGTTGCTTAGTGGGACGAACCCGGCGCAGCCGGGGCTTTTTGCCCTTTCCCGCATGAACTACGCTGCTAAGTGTCTGTACGAATTGCATATGCCGGTTGTGGCTTTTTGACACAACCGGCTTTTATGCGCCGTCCATGGCGCATAACACCTCGCCCATGCGTCCATGCATGGGCGTTGTTGTTTTTTTCGTATGCAATTCTACAGACTCTAAGCAGCTTCGTATATGCGGTCAAGGGCAAAAGCCCCGGCTGCGCTGGGTTCTGTCTTTGATAACTTTCTACTTTTATATGTGCATATGTTGCTCGTTGCACTCGCTTATATGCTTGCTAGCTAGGACAGATGCTTCAATATCTCATCATACTGGGTATACATCTTCTGCACTTCATTTTCCAGTGTATAGTAGTGCATGATATATGGCACCAACAGCACTAAGAATAACAGTGTAAGAACAAGAAGCATCAGATTGCTTATCATGACGGATGCAATTATTGACATCATGGTGAGTATGGCAAAGGTTACTGTCACTATGAGGTGCACGAGGCGCTCATGCTGGAAGAAGGCTATTTGTGTCAGGTGTTCCTGCAGTATTGTCTTCCACTCTTCTTTTGATATCTTATCAGCATTGGCAAGGAGATTGTCAATCTTAAGTCTATAATTAATTATTCGTTTTTTCACAGTATTTTCGACCTTCTTTTATCAATCAGATAGCATTTTTTAATTAAGCTTGGATTTAATTTCTTCCATTCTTGTATCATCCAGCTTATAAAACCTCTTAAATACAAATATGCCCACGATGAGCAGGATAACAGACGGAATCGTCATCCACATACGAAGAGCATCAAGTGTATCCTGTGTCTGTACCGCAGCCGCGGTATCCAGATGTATCCAGTCAACCACCAGCCCAGCCAGAAATACTGCTACACCGGATGCGAGCTTTACCGTAAATGTCTGCATTGAGAAAATGACCGACTCCTCTCTCGTGCCATTCATCACCTCACCATAATCAACAGAATCTGAAAGAAATATAGTCATGATAACATTGAGCATACCATAGCCAAGATAAATCAAAATACCCGGCAGGCAGAGTATGTACCAGCTCTGCGGCGTGTAGAGCTTTGCAAATGCCATGATAAGTATCACCGCAAAGCCTGATATCTGAATAATAAATCCTGATATAAAAAGCTGGCTTTTGCTGAATCTCTTGCGAAGCAGCGGTATAACCATCATGACAAGCACCTGTGCTGCAAAAGCAACTGCAGCAAATATAGAATATGCGCCCTCGTTTCCCACATCAAACCGGAAGAAATAAAGCACTAGGTTACCACAGATATTGAGTGATGTATATACGAGAATGATTGAGACCACAACAGTCATGGCCTGGTCGTTCTTAAATAAGGCTTTAAACATATCGGATATCTTTCCCGGCTTCTCATCACAGGCAACCGGCCTTTCAGGCACACATACCACGCATACAAGCTCAGAAATCACAAATACTACCGCTATAATAAGTGCCCACCACTTAAATCCAATCTTGTAGTCAGCCATAGAGCTTCCTGCACCAAGAATCGGCACCACTGTCATCGTGAGCACCGTAGGAATAGCATCTCCAATGCCAGAGCATGTCCTTGCAAGCGATGTAAGCTGCTCCCTGTCGCTGCCCGGCTCAGTGATTGCAGGAATCATAGACCAGAACGGAATATCCATAAGCGTATATGTGATGCCCCATGCAAAGTAAAACACGGTAAGCCACACTCTCTGTGCTGAATCCCCCATAGACTCAGGAGTAGCATATAAAGCATAGATGGTCACGGCATTGAGCACCGTGCCGGCAAAAATCCAAGGCCTAAACCTGCCCCACCTGGTACGCGTCTTTGCTACGATAATGCCCATCACCGGGTCATTGAATGCATCAAAAATCCTCGCCGCCATCATCACCGTGCCGATAAACACACTGCTCATCCCAAGCACTACATTGTAGTAATAGAGCAAATACGATGAAATAAGCATATACACAATATCTTTTCCAAATGCACCAAATCCAAATGCACACTTTTGTCCCGTTTTAAGCTTCATAGAAATACCTCCAAAATAATCAACTATACCAGCCTCTGGTATAAAGTAAAAAATAATTTACAGCTTCTCACCAGCCACCCTGCACCGCTTCCTGCAAAAAGCAATGCCATAGGCTAAAATATCACACCGGCCCTCATCCCGAAGAGCCTCATCATAGCGCTTATTCTTAATCTGTGCCTATCTCAAAGAAGCTTTTTAGCATGCTCATATTGAGAGTCTTACCAAAACGGCGAGGGCGGGTAAAAAGAGTAACCTTTCCCCATCCCTGTAAGAGCTGCTCAATAAGCCTTGTCTTGTCAATATAATAGAACCCCAGTTTACGAATTTCCTCAAAATTTTCAATTCCAACAGGTAACTTTAAAGTATTTGCCATAAAAGCCTCAAAAAAACAATCCGCTATACTTAATACTAGTATAGCGGATTGCCATGTAAAATACAATTTAATTCTTCTCTTGTAACGTAAGCGCAAAATAATTCGACGGATTGCAACAAATTAATTATCACTCAATCCCCGTCCCCTATGGCTTCTTTTTCAATCAGACACTGATCTTCTTTATTTTCCATTTTTTGAACATTTTTATATTGACATTTACACTAGAAAAAATTTATACCAATATATATTGAAGATTTTGAACAAATTCATTAAGCCTTATGTTATCAAAGCAATTTCCTTCATATACATGATTACACATCACATCTATTTGGTTCGCAATTTCTTCATCCAAATGAAGATGAATTTCTTTTTTCATTATTGCAATTTTTTCCGCAACTTTCTTTAATTCACATCTGCAATATTCTCTATCTTCTTCTGTACACAACAGTTCACGAAGCTTGGAATACACCCATAATTCTTCTGCTATATCCCCTAGATAGTGAACATATGGATTATCCGTCTGACGTTTGATTTTCCAATCTCCACTAAAACATTCAAGCATATTTTCAGTTACGTCTATCGGATATGTTGTCAAGAGTGAAGTATCTGTAATCTCCTCACCAGAAACTAGTGCTTCTTGTATTGCCTTAAAAAATCGTTTTGGAAACTTAATCGCATGTTGAAGAATGGCTCCATTTTCATCACATTGCAAAACCAACATGTAATCAAATGACGTCTCAGCAAATGCTATCGTTCTTAACACAAAATCCTGCATAACCTCTTCACTTGTCATATCAAATGACCTAAGAATTATCGGATAATGTTTAAATACCGCCTCTTCATAGGCTTGATCAGGAAAAACAGCGTCATACTCCTGCTGCATTGCATCCAATGCGACATTCACATCTTCAATTTCTTTTGTGCAGACATCCCTATACCAATTTCTTATTTGATACTTGTCAAATAACGGAGAAGCGTCATGCTGCAAAAAGTACTGACAACACATATAAATTTCCAATATTTTTTGAGACTCCTGCCTGCATAGATTTGTATGTTTCGAAGCCATCTCTTCGTCTAACTCCATACCAACAAAAAACTTATGCATCTTTGGCAGTCCTGCCTTAGCTTGTTTCAAATTATACAAAGCCAATCTAACATCATTTTCATCTCTTTGAATCAAACCGGCAACCTGTCTCAGAAAATTCTGCATGCTATTAAAATAAGCTTGTTTAACTTCTAAAAACTTTTTCGGCACCTCTACTTCTTCTTCGAATGGTCGATGTTCTTTTGGATATGATAACGTACTGCACAACATCCTATCCATCTTTTTTCTTGTTTTGTCAAATTCAGTTCCGGTACTGCTGGTCCTCTTTCCCGCCAAAGCTTTATACATGTATACCCCTATTTTATCCAGGCACTCATACATACATTTTCGAACCTGAAACCAATATTCAATCCATTCCGAAACTGAATCAAATTCATAATTACTCTGAATTGTTTTTATCCATAAAGACGTAAATTCTTTATGAAAAGCAATTACCAAATTTCTTCGCGGCATTTCTTTATGTGCATCATCCGGCATCCTATATGGCTGTAGCATGTCATATTTCGGCATAATTGCGTCCGAGCAATAGGTCTCATAAATCGGCAATGTCCTGCAAATATAATTTAATCGTGAAACACTTTCCTGATTTCCATTCTGCAATTCACTTGCTCTCAATACATATTCAACGTGAATAGCCGTCTCGGTTTCATCTACATATAATTTATGTGAAAACGTGGTTCGCTTAAGATAGCTCAAAATCATTTCAAGATTTTCGGATACAAATAAGCTATATATATCCCTGTCTCCGCAATAAGCTGTATACATTAATAAAGAAATTGTATCTATCGAATAGTTCTCTATACGTGTCCACAAATCTGTCAGATTGATATTCGAAGCCAAATTCATAGAAGCATCCATATTATACAGCCAATCTGCTATCATTGCATATGCGTCCAGGTCGGACACATTTTTAGTATTCACGTCCTTTAACCGCTTAAACAATCGCATACTTAAAATATATATATCCGTTTGCGTCATATCAATTGCAGGAATACTATCTTTAAGATTTAACAAATATTGGATATTCTCATTATTCGGCATTACTTCTCTCATTTGTTCCAAAGGCTGAACTGACTCATCTATTTCCCGAAACTGAGCAAATGGACACACTTCTGTGGCAATTACAAATAAACCACCTTGATTATTCGCTTCATTGAATAATTCTTCATTATTTCTAAAATATTGCATAACACAGCCTGAAAAAGTTCCACTGATTGCTGACACAAAACATTTTAAATCTTCAAGGTTCCACCATTCATTAACCACATCCGAATAAAAACGTTCCTTATCAAACGAAAATTCAGGATAATGAGAAAAAAGTACAGAAAAGTCCTGTAAATCGGCCAGCTTTGTAATGTTGTAAGCCGTTTCCTCCAATGGATAATACTCATGTAAATATTCTACAATATGCCGTGAGCGAACCGGATGTAATCCTTCAATATAATCCCCATCCTGACTTATATGAACCAAAAATTCATCTGCCATACTTTTTAAGATTTGTCCAATATCATAAACCGTTCTCGGAGCTAAACTTCGCAACAGCTTTTTTGTCGATAATCGAATACCGCATACATCCGCAAAACAAACCTGTCTTAATAATTCGAACTTAATGCTTCCGGTCTCATTTCTTCCTATTTCATACATTTGTGATGAAATACGTTCGGCAATCATTTCACCATGCGTTAATAGATACACATATTCTATCAGCAGTTTCTTATCCGCTATCTGGTTCCAGGCATGTTTCCAATCCTTTATCTTTGGATGTATATGTCCTGCCTGCTGCAAGGTGTTAAAAATAGCAGCCGCTTCTTCTTTAGAAAGCATTGGCTTTATGATATTCATGGAATGTATATTACTTAAATCACCTGCATAATTATACCAGTCGTTTTCTCGTGAAGTAATAAGAATTTTATAATTATATTTCACATCAGATTGCATTAACTGAACCAATTGATTCCACTCACTCAAATGCGCATCCAGATTATCTATTAAAATCAACGGTTTTTCACCCAGTCTGATCCTGGCATGAAAATATTCCACAATATGTCTCAGCGTTCCTCTATCACTGCAATTAATAAGCTGATACGGTGTGTATTCCTTTTGCAGGACATATTGTGTTTTCAATGCTAAGGTTGTTTTTCCCTGGCCGCTTGACGACTTTATAACCGTCACCATATAATTGTTTACTGATGTTCGTATATCCTTTTCAAGTAAAACTCGTGATACAGGCAGCCCCTTCACAATATCCATCGGTGTCGCTTTTTTACCTTCATAATAACTGGATTCTTGATCAGTTAATTCATTAAAATTTACTTTTTCTATCCAGCCATGAGCCGGATTTTCTGCTCCCTTACTTATATCGAATTTAACCAGTTCAATTTGATGTTTTAAATCATTTAATGATACGGCACTTCTTGTCTCCATTTTCTCAAAACAAAACATTTTGATGCTATTGGCAAACAGTTTGATATTGTCTGTTGTAATATCATAATTTTCAATCAGGGCTATCTCAACACGTTCTGCCAATACTGCTTTTTTTATGTTTTCATACGATACCTTCGAAATGAAATCATCAAAATCAAGCTGATTCCAATTCCACTGAGGATTTTCATTTTTTATCTCATCAACTGTGGCTTTCCAATATTGTAATTCGTCTGAATCCAATATATTATTCACTAGCTTACTCAGATGCCCTTTTGCAACTGAAAAATCATACACTAATTTGAATGCTCTATTTTTATCAAGTAAATAGGCTTCTAAAAAATTTTTCAGCACACTTTTCATAAAAGAAGCATCCTGCTTATTCTCAGAATATTTCAATTGAATATGCATTGTCTTCTGTTCATCACTCGTACTCACAATTTTGTCAATATCTTCAATACCTTCCAAATTAAAGACTGTATTCTCATCTTTACATGACAGCATCAAATAGCATGAATACAAGAACTGGTAAGAATATCCCCTCAATGCAATCTGACCGCCATTTCTTGACTCCTGTAATTCCTCAATACTCGCCTTTGGCTTCGGAATTGTCTTGGTTTTATCTATACTTTTTCTCTGTATTTTTTTCTTCTTCGACATTCCGGCACCTCCTATAACATTTTCCACACCGATTCTACCTTGTCTTCAGTATATCATTTTACATTTTCGTAAGCGCTCAATATTCCAACGCTAGATTTTAATTAACGCTTGCATCATCTTTGCTAGATACAAGCGTTTTACTACATTTTAGTTTTGCAAACATTTTGAACTTTTTCACTCCACGGAGTCAAAACCTCAAGCTGTTCATCTGACATGGCTTCACTTGGACGCTGCTCTAAAAGATATGTTATCAACGTATCTTTCCGGTTTTGGGCATACTTACCCATATACTCATCACAAAGCTCTTTATTGCCAGAAATATATAAGCAATCAAACAAACTCTTATCTGTGCCTATCTCAAAAAAGCTCTTGAGCATGCTCATATTGAGAGTCTTGCCCAAACGCCTAGGGCGGGTAAAAAGAGTAACCTTCCCCCATCCCTGTAAAAGCGTAAGCGATGTATAATCGCACGGTTTGTCGCCACCAACTTTTCATGAGATAATCA
>ERZ1027251.415-NODE-415-length-13837-cov-6.429256_pt1 | contig 13837 bp, 25 predicted proteins | sample MGYA00519474_ERZ1027251 | MGnify/ENA primary metagenome ERZ1027251 (study PRJEB26926, sample SAMN06164779) | human gut metagenome | biome: ENVO:00009003; feature: ENVO:2100002; material: ENVO:00002003 | host: Homo sapiens | place: USA | collected 2012 ...
CTCGACTAGTCGTCGGCAGCGTCAGATGTGTATAAGAGACAGGATGAACTATTATTGCGGATTGCAAGTTCTTTGATGTTCATGATAATTTCAGTAACATCTTCCTTTACTCCAGGAATTGAACTGAATTCATGCAATACACCATCAATCTTAACCTGGCTAACAGCTGCACCTGGTAATGAAGAAAGCATAATTCTTCTCAGCGCGTTACCAAGCGTAGTTCCGTATCCTCTCTCCAGCGGTTCTACGACAAATCTTCCGTATTTCTTGTCATCTGAAACATCTGTAATTTCAATATTCGGTTTATTAAAATCAAACACTACACAGACCCTCCTTTTGGGTTTTAAAATGTTGAAGGGATACGCTGTTGCAGCCGATATTATTTAGAATATAACTCGACAATCAACATCTCATCTACCGGAACATCGATCGCTTCTCTTGCCGGAAGTTCTTTTACAGATCCTTTCAGGTTCTCTGCATCAACATCGAGCCATTCCGGAACCATGTTGCTGCCAGTCGCTTCAAGAATGTCTTTATATCTCTGTGAGCCTTTTTTGTTTTCTTTGATCTCAATCGTATCTCCTGCTTTTACAAGGTAAGACGGAATGTTTACCTGTTTTCCGTTTACGAGAACGTGTTTGTGATCAACGATCTGTCTTGCTTCTTTTCTTGTTCTTGCAAGTCCCATGCGGAAGATTACGTTGTCCAGTCTGGACTCAAGAATTCTCATCAGGTTTTCACCTGTCATTCCTTCCATCTGTTTTGCTTTCGCATAGTAGTTTCTAAACGGTTTTTCAAGTACGCCGTAGATGAATTTCGCTTTCTGTTTCTCGCGAAGCTGCAGACCGTACTCGCTCATTTTTCTGTTTGCTCTTTTTAACTGTCTGTTAGATTTTTTATTAATTCCGAGGTAAATCGGATCCATGCCTAAAGAACGGCATCTTTTAAGAACAGGAACTCTGTTTACTGCCATGTCTATCCTCCTAATTTATACATACGAGCGGTTTCATACCGCTTTCCAAGTTACTTTCCGGTGTATGATAATGTTCAGCCGTCGATTACACTCTTCTGCGTTTCGGCGGGCGGCATCCGTTATGCGGAACCGGTGTTACGTCTTTGATACTTACTACGTCAATACCGCATGCCTGAAGAGCACGGATTGCCGCTTCACGTCCTGATCCCGGTCCTTTTACGAATACATCTACAGACTTAAGTCCGTGTACCAATGCCGCTTTAGCTGCTGTCTCAGCTGCCATCTGCGCTGCATATGGAGTAGATTTTCTTGAACCTCTAAATCCCAGACCACCAGCACTTGCCCATGATAAAGCGTTACCCTGCGCATCAGTTAATGTAACGATTGTGTTATTAAAAGATGACTGGATATGTGCCTGTCCGCGTTCAACGTTTTTCTTGACACGTTTTTTTGTTACTTTTTTTGCAACTTTCTTTGCCATTTAAACTAACCTACTTTCTTCTTTCTCTTTGATTTAATTCCTTGTTATAACAAGTTTGTTCGCTCAGCTAAGCTCATGCTTCGCATTTGCTAAGATTTGCGAACGGCTTCGCACTAAATTCAAACTTCGTTTTCATTAAGTTGCTTTCAGCTTATTTTTTCTTGTTTGCTACTGTTCTCTTCGGACCTTTACATGTTCTTGCGTTTGTCTTTGTCTTCTGACCACGAACCGGAAGTCCTTTTCTATGACGGATACCACGATAGCATCCAATTTCCTGAAGTCTCTTGATATTTAAAGCGATTTCTCTTCTTAAATCACCTTCAACTGTCATTGTCTCGTCGATAACAGCGCTGATTCTCTTAACCTCGTCATCTGTAAGATCTCTAACACGAGTGCTTGGATCAACATTAGCTGCTTCAAGGATACGGTCTGCACTTACTCTTCCGATTCCGTAGATGTAAGTTAAGCCGATTTCTACACGTTTTTCTCTTGGTAAATCTACACCTGCAATACGAGCCATGTGTGTTTACACCTCCATAATTTTTAGTTATTTACTATAGTAACGATACATCTGCAACTTGACGTATACTCTCCGAAACACATATGTATCTACAGCTACGGTTGCACGTCCTGAAATGTGTGTAGCCATATGCGCTCCCATATTTGCATTTTGTTCCATATCACTCGGTATTATAATATGAAACCAGAATGCCTCTGTTTATTATGAACAGCGATGATAAATATCTCGCTGCAGCCGCACATAATGATGTGAAAAAAGGTTTAATAAACCAAACGCACAAATAACAGGGTCAAATATTTGTACTAATTAACCCTGTCTCTGCTTATGCTTTGGATTCTCACAGATAATTCTGATGCTTCCTTTTCTCTTGATAACTTTGCACTTTTCGCAAATAGGTTTAACTGATGATCTTACCTTCACAGCAAATCCTCCTTTCTCTATAAAAGTCCTTTTCAGGTACTTTTCCAAAAGTGTCCAGATAGCATTATACACGGACACTTAAGGGAAGTCAATATATTTTTTTAAAAAATCATCTGTAAAAATTACTTATCTCTCCAGATAATTCTGCCCTTTGTCAAATCGTATGGTGACATCTCAATTGTTACCTTATCTCCCGGTAAAATTCTGATGAAATTCATACGAAGCTTTCCACTGATTGTAGCTAAAATCTGGTGTCCGTTCTCAAGCTCTACCTTAAAAAACGCATTTGGTAACTTCTCAACTACAACACCTTCAACTTCGATAACGTCTGCTTTTGACATTTTGATTCCTCCTGTAAATAAATCCTTGGGTTTCGTTATGATTATTATTAGATTAGCTCCAGAAATCCGGCTGCTTTTTCATCCTCTGTCAGAGAAAGTATCTCCGGCTTTCCTTTTGTAATAAGTATGGTATTTTCATAGTGTGCCGACAACGATAAATCCTCAGTAACCACTGTCCATTCGTCATCCATCCACACCACATGCGGTGAACCTGCATTAATCATTGGCTCAACCGCCAGTGTCATGCCCGGCTTAAGTCTGAGCCCTTTTCTAAAGCCCTGTGGTCTGAAGTTCGGCACCTCAGGATCCTCATGTAAATGGCTTCCTATGCCATGACCAACAAGGTCATATACAACTCCGTATCCAAAAGACTCGGCAAGCTGCTGTATGGCTCCTGAAATATCATACAGTCTGTTTCCCGCAACTGCATTCTTTATTCCTGCAAAAAAACTGAGACGTGTTCTTTCTATAAGAAGTCTTGCTTCCTCTGAAATCTCTCCTACGCCTACTGTTCTGGCTGCGTCTGAGTGGTATCCTTTGTAGATAACACCAGCATCAAGGCTCACGATATCGCCCTCCTGTAAGATACGCTCATCAGTCGGGATACCATGCACAACCTCCTCGTTTACTGAAACACATATGGAGGCCGGATATCCGCAATATCCTAAGAAAGACGGCTCGCATCCATAACTACGAATCATTTCTTCGCCCAGCCGGTCCACATCCTTAGTGGACATTCCCGGTTTGATTTCTTTACCGAGCTGCTGATGAACGGCCGCCAGAATCCTGCCAGCCTCCCTCATCAGCTCTATCTCATGCTCTGATTTGATAGTTACAGACATTATTATTCACCTAAAATACCTACAATGGCTGAAAATACTTCATCCATAGGCTTTGTTCCGTCTACAGACTTTAAAATACCCTGCTTGTCATAATACTCGATAAGCGGCTGTGTCTGCTCATGATATACAGCTAAGCGCTTCTGAACTGTCTCAGGCTTATCGTCATCTCTTAGTACTGTGTCAGCGCCACATGCATCACATTTGCCCTCAACTTTTGTTGGGTTGAAAACGATATGATATGTTGCACCACAATTGAGGCAGGCTCTTCTTCCACCCATACGGTTAACAATGTTCTCATCAGGAACATCTACATCGATGGCATAATCCATCTTCTCCCCAATCTTTGTGAGAGCATCATCAAGCGCCTTTGCCTGTGGAATTGTTCTTGGGAAACCGTCTAATACAAATCCGTTTTTGCAATCATCCTGCTGTATTCTATCCATAACAAGGTCACAGGTAAGCTCATCCGGAACAAGTGCTCCCTGATCCATGTAAGTCTTTGCCTTCTTACCAAGCTCTGTTCCGTTCTTGATGTTTGCACGGAATATATCTCCTGTAGAGATATGTGGTATAGAATATTTTGCAGCTATCTGTTTTGCCTGTGTACCTTTACCGGCACCAGGTGCCCCTAACATGATGATCTTCATAAAAATTTTCTCCTTTTATACAAAACTTGTTGATAGCACGAATGGAGATACTGAATTCAGTATCTCCAATGTACAATTAATCATCTAAAAATCCTTTATAGTATCGAACTCTCATCTGTGATTCAATTTGCTTCAATGTCTCAATAATAACTCCGACAATGATGATGATTGAAGTTCCACCAAAGGATACATCTGCGTTGAATACTCCATTGAAGAATATCGGAACAAATGCGATAAACGCAAGTCCAATAGCTCCAATAAATACAATGTAGTTTAATATCTGATTTAAGTAATCGCTGGTTGGCTTTCCAGGTCTGATACCGGGTATAAAGCCACCTGAACGCTTCATATTGTTTGCAATCTCAAGCGGATTGAATGTAATGTTTGTGTAGAAATAAGCAAATGCTATAATCAACACAATGTAAACAATAAGTCCGATTGAATATACCGGCTCCTTTGGATCACACCAGTTAGACTGTGATAATCCTTTTAATATCTTAGAGCCTATTCCATTTCCATTGCCTTTTCCAAGGAAGCTGGCAATGATAACAGGTGTCTGCATAAGAGACTGTGCAAAGATCACCGGGATAACTCCACTGGTATTTACCTTTAGTGGAATGCATGTCTGCTGACCGCCCATCTGCTTGTTGCCTCTTATTTTGCTTGAGTACTGTACAGGAATCTTGCGCTGTGCATCCTGAAGCAATACTACAAATACTACCATTGCAGCAATTATTGCTACTATGATAAGACCTGCAACAATCGCCTTTGGAACGTTCGCTGCTGAAGCAATGAACTGTGACCAAAGTGTACTTAAATCCTCTGGAATACGTGAAATAATATTGATTGTCAATACTATTGATATTCCGTTTCCAACACCCTTTTCTGTAATACGCTCTCCAATCCACATAAGTACAGCTGAACCTGCTGTAAGTGAAGTAACGACCATAATAACAGTCAATGGTGTCTTTTCTGTAAGGTAATTTTGTCTGTAAAAACCAATTACCATCATGACTGACTCAAGAAGGCCTAATGCTATTGTAAGATAACGTGTTATCTCAACAATTTTCTTTCTGCCATCCTCGCCATCGCGTTGCATCTCTTCAAGCTTAGGTATAGCAATTGTAAGCAACTGCATAATGATTGAAGATGTAATGTATGGTGTAATATTCAGCGCAAATACTGACATCTGTGAGAATGATCCACCTGTTATAGCATCAACAAAGCCTAAACCATCTGTTGATTTACTGTTTAACCAACTCTGAAATACGGAGCCCTTGACACCAGGAATCGGAAGCTCGCTTCCGATTCTGATGACAATAAGCATCATGAATGTAAAAAGGATTCTATTACGGACATCCTTTATTTTAAACGCATTACGGAGTGTTTTAAGCATTAGATCACCTCTGCTTTTCCACCAAGAGCTTCGATTTTCTCTTTTGCACTAGCACTGAAAGCGTTAGCCTGAACTGTAAGCTTCTTAGTAAGTTCTCCATTTCCAAGAATCTTTACGCCATCTCTAGGATTCTTAACGATTCCAGCCTCGATTAATGTCTCAACTGAAACTACTGCATCGTTATCGAATCTCTCAAGAGCTGAAAGATTTATAGGTACGATTGTAAGAGTGTTTCTATTCTTGAAACCTCTCTTAGGCAATCTTCTATATAATGGCATCTGTCCACCTTCGAAACCAGGTCTTGGAGCTCCTGAACGAGCCTTCTGTCCCTTGTGTCCCTTACCAGCAGTCTTACCGTTTCCTGAGCCGTGTCCACGACCTCTTCTGAAATTATCACTATGAACTGAACCCTCAGCCGCTTTTAAATTAGATAAATCCATCACGGTACCTCCTTATTTTATTCTTAAACTTCTTCTACTTTTACGTATGGTGCTACTTTGCGAACAGCTCCCTGTGTAGCTGCATTGTTTGGTAACTCTACAGTTTTGCCTAACTTAGTAAGACCAAGAGCCTCAATAGTCTTCTTGTTCTTAGGAACAGCACCGATTGTAGATTTGATTAATGTAACTTTAACTCTATCTGCCATTTTAGCGTTCCTCCTAACCTAAGATTTCTTCTACAGATTTACCACGAAGCTTTGCAACATCCTCAGGGCTTCTTAACTGCTTAAGAGCCTCGATAGTAGCAAGTACTACGTTCTGCTTGTTGTTTGATCCTAAAGACTTTGTACGGATATTCTGGATACCAGCGATCTCGCATACTGAACGTGCAGGACCACCAGCGATGATACCAGTACCTTCAGGAGACTTCTTTAATAATACGGAAGCACCTGTATATTTTCCTGTTACATCATGTGTAATAGAATTGTTCTCGTCTAACTTAACATTTACCATGCTCTTGATGGCGTCCTCTTTACCCTTACGGATAGCTTCAGGAATTTCTGCTGCTTTTCCAAGACCTGCACCTACATGGCCGTTCTTGTCACCAACAACAACGAGAGCTGTGAATCGCATGTTACGTCCACCCTTAACAACCTTTGTTACACGCTTGATGTCAACTACCTGGTCAACTAATTCTAATTGACTAGCGTCAATGATTTCACGTTTCATGTTTGTCTCCTCCTAAAAATCTAAGCCAGCTTCTCTTGCTGCTTCAGCTAATGCTTTAACTTTTCCTGCGTAAATAAAACCGCCTCTATCGAAGACAACAGTTGAAATACCTTTATCTAATGCTTTCTTTGCGATTACAGTACCAAGCTTTGCTGCTGCATCTACGTTATTAGTCTTCTCGAGCTCTGCCTTGATATCCTTGTCAAGTGTTGATGCAGAAACGAGTGTATTTCCAACTGTATCATCAATAATCTGAGCATACATATGGTTATTACTTCTGAATACAGCTAAACGAGGACGCTGTGCTGTACCAGCAAGATGATTACGCATTCTGTTATGTTTCTTTACACGAACTTCTGTTCTTGATTTCTTACTAACCATTACTTGTCCACTCCTTTAATTATTTTTTACCAGTCTTACCAACTTTACGTCTAATAACCTCATCAGCATATTTGATTCCCTTGCCCTTATATGGCTCAGGTCTTCTCTTATCTCTGATCTCAGCTGCGTACTGGCCAACTTTTTCTTTATCGATACCCTTAATGATGATCTTGTTATCCTGAACCTCTGACTCAAGTCCTTCCGGATCCTCCATCTCAACCGGATGAGAATATCCTAAGTTAAGAGTAAGTTTCTTTCCAGCCTTAGAAGCTCTGTAACCAACACCGTTAACCTCAAGAGTCTTTGTATAACCCTCAGTTACACCAACAACCATGTTGTGGATAAGTGTTCTTGTTAATCCATGTAAGGATTTCATTTTCTTCAAATCATTAGGTCTTGTAACTACTACTTCTTCACCCTCTAATTTGATATCCATCTCTGATGGAAGAGTTCTCTCAAGAGTACCCTTTGGACCTTTTACAGTCACATGATTATTTTCTGCAATTTCAACTGTTACTCCAGCAGGAACTGCGATTGGCATTCTTCCTATACGTGACATGCCCGTACCTCCTATATTTTGATATTAGGTTAATAGTTATTTAGTATTTCTGACCTTGTGGTCAGGTTATACTTTAAGATGTTACTTGCTGTATCCCTACTATACATCATGGATGCATCGAATATGGATACTTAATAAATTATACTTAATATAAATTAAGATCTTTAGGGGCTACCAAACGAATGCTAAAACTTCGCCACCAACCTGAAGCTTTCTAGCCTCTTTATCAGTTACGATACCCTGGTTAGTTGAAAGAATAGCGATTCCAAGTCCACCAAGTACTGAAGGAATCTCATCCTTGCCTGCGTATACACGAAGACCTGGCTTAGAAATTCTCTTGATGCCTGTAATAACCTTCTCGTTCTTATCAGCACCATATTTTAATGTAACATGGATTGTCTTGATTTTTCCATCCTCAACGATGTCGTATTTCTCGATGAATCCCTCATCTACAAGGATTCCAGCGATTGCTACTTTAATCTTTGAAGCTGGGATGTCTACTGTATCATGTTTTGCAGTATTTGCGTTACGAATTCTTGTAAGCATATCTGCGATTGGATCACTTGTCATCATCATAATGAACGATATCCTCCTTAAATATGTTTGTTAATATAGTTATTTATAAAAACAGCTGTTGCTGAAAGGAAGTTCTCACTAGATTCGTGCAACGCTTACGCGCGCACTCATCAAGTGTTTCAGGCTTACCAGCTAGCTTTTTTAACGCCTGGGATCTGTCCCTTGTATGCTAACTCACGGAAGCATACTCTGCAGATTCCGTATTTCTTTAAAACTGAATGTGGACGTCCACAAATTCTACAACGTGTATAAGCTCTTGTAGAGAACTTTGGTGCACGCTGCTGTTTGATTTTCATACTTGTCTTAGCCATTAGAATTCCTCCGATTATTTAGCGAATGGCATATTGAACTGTGCCAGTAACTCACGTGCCTCTTCGTCTGTCTTAGCAGTAGTAACGAAGATAATGTCCATACCACGAACCTTATCTACCTTATCATACTCGATCTCAGGGAAGATGATCTGCTCTTTAATTCCAAGGGCATAGTTTCCACGGCCATCAAATGCGTTAGGGTTAACACCTCTGAAGTCACGTACACGAGGTAATGCTAAGTTGATGAGACGATCTGCAAACTCGTACATCTTCTCACCACGTAATGTAACCTTACATCCGATTGGCATTCCTTCTCTGATTTTAAAGTTAGCTATAGCATTCTTTGCTTTAGTTGTAACTGCTTTCTGTCCTGTGATGGCTTCCATATCCTTAACGGCTGCCTCAAGAACCTTAGCGTTTTCCTTAGCTTCACCAACACCCATGTTAACTACGATCTTGTCAAGCTTTGGAATTTCCATTGCGTTTTTGTATCCGAACTTTTTGATCATTGCGTCCTTGATCTCATTTTCGTACTGTTCTCTAAGTCTACTCAATGTCTTAATCCTCCTCTCTCCAATTAGTCGATAACCTTGCCTGTTGATTTAGCAAAGCGAACTTTCTTGTCTCCATCCATCTTGAATCCTACACGAGTAGGCTTTCCGTCATGGATGAGCATTACGTTGGAAGCATCAATTGGAGCCTCCTGATGAACGATACCGCCCTGCTGATTTGACATACTTGGTTTTGTATGCTTAGTAACCATGTTGATTCCCTCAACAAGAAGTGTATTGTTCTTTGCGTTTACGGCAATTACCTTGCCCTCATTGTTGATATCTTTTCCAGCGATAACCTTAACAAGGTCGCCTTTTTTGATTTTCATAGTTGCCATTGACGTTCCTCCTATAATACTTCCGGAGCCAGAGAAACAATCTTCATGAACTGTTTCTCACGAAGCTCACGAGCTACTGGTCCAAATATACGTGTTCCTTTTGGAGTTTTGTCATCTTTGATGATTACTGCTGCGTTCTCATCAAACTTTATATAAGATCCGTCTTTACGACGAGCACCTTTTACTGAACGAACTACTACGGCTTTAACTACATCGCCTTTTTTAACAACACCGCCTGGTGTTGCATCTTTAACAGTAGCAACGATTACATCACCGATGTTCGCATATCTTCTGGTAGATCCACCCATAACGCGGATAACAAGTAACTCTTTAGCGCCAGTGTTATCAGCAACCTTGAGTCTGCTTTCCTGCTGTACCATGCTTGTAGCCTCCTTTTATTATTTTGCTCTTTCCATGATTTCTACAAGTCTCCATCTCTTATCTTTAGATAAAGGTCTTGTTTCCATAACTCTGACTGTATCACCGATCTTTGCATCGTTTTTCTCGTCATGAGCTTTTAATTTATAAGTCTTCTTAACGATCTTGTTGTAAAGAGGATGTCTTACGTTATCTCTTACAGCTACAACGATTGTCTTATCCATCTTATCGCTTACAACAACACCAACACGTGTTTTTCTAAGATTTCTTTCTTCCACGGTCTAAAATCTCCTTTCTGATAGGATAAACTATTCTGCAGCCTTTGCAGTGATAACAGTCTGAATTCTAGCGATGTTCTTACGAACCTCTTTGATTCTTGCTGTGTTATCTAACTGGTTAGTTGCATTCTGGAATCTTAAATTGAAAAGTTCTTTTTTAGCATCAACGAGCTGTGCCTGTAACTGCTCTACGCTCTGTGCCTGTAACTCTTTAACGTATGCACTAGTTTTCATTTGACTCACCGCCTTCTAAATCTGCACGAGAAACTACTTTACACTTGCAAGGTAATTTGTGTGTAGCAAGACGTAAAGCTTCTTTAGCTACGTCTTCCGGTACTCCGGAGATTTCAAATAATACTCTACCTGGTTTTACTACAGCTACCCAATACTCAAGGGCACCCTTTCCTTTACCCATTCGAACACCCATAGGCTTATGTGTTACAGGTTTCTCTGGGAAAATCTTTATCCAAACTTTACCACCACGCTTGATGTAACGAGTCATAGCTACACGGGCAGCCTCAATCTGATTTGCTTTGATCCAGCATGGCTCAAGTGCTACAATACCGTACTCACCATTTGTGATCTTGTTTCCTCTTGTAGCTTTTCCTGCCATGGAACCACGGAACTGTTTACGATGTTTTACTCTCTTAGGCATTAACATAATTACTTAGCTCCTCCTTCCTTGTTTGCTTTTGTAGGAAGTACCTCGCCTTTGTAGATCCAAACCTTAACGCCAACCTTGCCGTAAGTTGTATCTGCCTCAGCGAATCCATAATCGATATCTGCTCTGATTGTCTGGAGTGGAGTAGTTCCATCATTGTATGTCTCTGTACGAGCCATATCTGCTCCGCCAAGACGACCTGAACATGTTGTCTTAATTCCTTTAACGCCGGCCTTCATAGCTCTTCCCATGCAAGACTTCATTGCTCTACGGAATGAAACACGGTTCTCAAGCTGTAAAGCGATGTTCTCAGCAACAAGCTGTGCATCCTTGTCCGGTCTCTTTACTTCTTTGATATCAACAACTAATTTCTTGTCTGTAAGCTTCTGAACCTCAGCCTTGATCTTCTCGATCTCAGCTCCGCCCTTACCGATTACAACACCCGGCTTAGCTGTATAAATGATAACCTTAACGCGATCTGAAGCTCTCTCGATCTCAATCTTTGAAACACCAGCTGCGTATAATTTTTTCTTTAAAAATGTTCTGATATTATAATCTTCTACTAAGTAATCAGCGAAATCACCCTCTGCATACCATTTGGAATCCCAGTCCTTGATAACGCCAACTCTTAAGCCATGAGGATTAACCTTCTGTCCCATGATTGCCTCCTATCTTTCATCAAGCACGATTGTAATGTGGCTCATTCTCTTCTCGATTCTGTAAGCTCTACCCTGTGCTCTAGGATGAATTCTCTTCATTGTTGGTCCTTTATTTGCAAAACACTCTGCAACGTAAAGGTTCTCTGCCTTATAGTTCTTTTCCGGATAATTATTTTCTGCGTTAGCGATTGCTGACTCTAATAATTTCTTTACTAAGCTTGAAGCATATCTAGGATTGTATGTTACGATTGCAAGTGCTTCGTTAACACTCTTTCCACGAATAGCATCTAAAACGAAACAAGCTTTCTGTACAGACACTCTAGCATAAGATAACTTTGCTGAAGGTCTTGTATCTCTAACTTCATTTCTCTCTCTCTTGATTTTGGATCTATGTCCCTTTGCCATGGATGAAACCTCCTTTCAATAAATCTTATCTTACGCCTGATTTCTTCTCGTCTTTTCCATGTCCTCTGTAAGTTCTTGTTGCAACGAACTCACCAAGTTTATGTCCAACCATATCCTCTGTAACATATACAGGAACATGCTTTCTTCCATCATGAACAGCGATTGTGTGTCCAACGAATGAAGGGAAGATTGTTGAACGACGTGACCATGTCTTGATTACAGACTTGTCACCAGAAGCGTTCATAGCATCTACTTTTTTAAGTAAGCTTTCATCAGCAAATGGTCCTTTTTTTAATGAACGTGCCATTTATTCAACCTCCTAATTATTTGATTGCACGACCGTCTCTTCTACGAACGATCATCTTGTTAGACTGTTTGTTCTTCTTTCTGGTCTTTAAGCCAAGTGCAGGTTTGCCCCATGGAGTACATGGTCCTGGACGTCCTACAGGTGCCTTACCTTCTCCACCACCGTGTGGATGGTCGTTAGGGTTCATAACAGATCCACGAACTGTTGGACGAACACCCATGTGACGCTTACGTCCGGCTTTACCAATATTTACGAGGTTGTGATCTCCGTTTCCAATTACACCGATTGTAGCACGGCACTGAATTGGAACCATTCTCATCTCTCCTGAAGGAAGACGAAGTGTTGCATATTTGCCTTCTTTAGCCATAAGCTGTGCGCTAAGTCCTGCTGAACGAACAAGCTGTCCGCCCTTTCCAGGAAGAAGCTCGATGTTGTGAATCTGTGTACCAACTGGGATATTCTCAAGTGGTAAGCAGTTTCCAACTCTGACCTCAGCCTGAGCACCGCTCATAACCTTCATTCCGTCTGTAAGTCCTTCTGGTGCGATGATGTAAGCTTTTTCTCCATCAGCGTAGCAGATAAGTGCGATGTTAGCACTTCTGTTCGGATCGTATTCGATACCTACTACTGTTGCCGGGATTCCGTCTTTCTTTCTCTTGAAGTCTACGATTCTATATTTTTTCTTAGCGCCGCCGCCGCGATGTCTTACAGTAATCTTACCCTGTGCGTTACGACCTGCTTTTCTTTTTTTGGAATCAAGAAGTGATTTTTCCGGAGTTGTCTTTGTGATCTCGGAGAAATCAGATCCTGTCATCTGTCTTCTGGAAGGTGTATATGGGTTATATGTTCTGATTCCCATTACTTTCTCTCCTTTCATTTCGTCTAATTATTTGTTTCACGGATTTGCACCGTATATAGTTTCTGATCTTACAGTCCTTCAAAGATTTCGATTTCTTTACTGTCTTCTGTAAGCTGTACGATCGCTTTCTTTGTCTTAGCTGTTTTTCCGACTACCATTCCGCGTCTTCTGTTTTTTCCTTCAAGGTTCATTGTGTTGACACGAGCAACCTTTGTTCCTTCAAACATTTTTTCAACAGCTTCTTTGATCTGAGCTTTTGTAGCCTCTGTGTGTACAAGGAATGTATATTTCTTGTCAGCCATCAGATCCATGCTTTTCTCTGTGATAACCGGTTTAAGGATTACATCATAATACTGAATGTTTGCCATTATGCGTACACCTCCTCGATTGTTGCAACAGCAGCTTTCGTTGCGATCACTGTGTTGTATTTCAGGATGTCATATACGTTGATCGTATTTGTGCGTGCTGTCTTAACGCCAGCAATGTTTCTAGCAGAAATCTCTGCGTTTGTATTTCCGTCTTCCAAAACAACAAGCGCTTTGTTTACGTTCAGGTTGTTCAGGACATTCTGGAATTTCTTTGTTTTGATCTCATCGAAGTTCATCTCGTCAACTACGATGAATTTGTTCTCTTCTACTCTGGAAGAAAGTGCGGATTTAAGAGCAGCTCTCTTCTCTTTTTTATTCATCTTGAATGAGTAATCTCTCGGAACCGGAGCGAATACAACACCGCCGCCTGTCCACTGCGGAGCTCTTGTTGAACCCCTGTCTCTTATACACATCTCC
>ERZ1027251.452-NODE-452-length-13279-cov-4.674682_pt1 | contig 13279 bp, 8 predicted proteins | sample MGYA00519474_ERZ1027251 | MGnify/ENA primary metagenome ERZ1027251 (study PRJEB26926, sample SAMN06164779) | human gut metagenome | biome: ENVO:00009003; feature: ENVO:2100002; material: ENVO:00002003 | host: Homo sapiens | place: USA | collected 2012 ...
AGCCTCGGTCTCGTGGGCTCGGAGATGTGTATAAGAGACAGCTTCTTCCCCATCCGCACAGGCAGAAAGTGTTTTGCCATACGGGTCTATGCCCGCTGTTCCACCGCTATATTCGCAATAAGGATCTTTTCCTACCCGGTTTACCCCCAGTACATAGCACTGGTTCTCGATGGCACGGGCACGCAACAAAGCTTTCCAGGCTTCCACTCTGGGCGAAGGCCAGCTGGCTACATAAATCGCCGCATCGTAGTCGCCCCGGTTGCGTGACCATACCGGGAAACGCAAGTCATAGCAGACCTCCAGCAGGAAACGCACGCCACGGAAATCCACAATCACCCGTTCCTTCCCGGCCGTATAGTGCTTGTCTTCCCCTCCATACGTAAACAGATGCTTTTTATTGTACCACTGCACGTTTCCGTCAGGATGCACAAAATAGAAGCGGTTATAGAACTTTCCGTTTTCCTCGACCGAAACACTTCCGGCAATCGCACAATTATGTTCGGCTGCTTTTTGCTTCATCCACTGAAGGGTAGCACTATCGCATGATTCGGCAATACCTTCCGGCGAAGTACAAAATCCAGTAGAAAACATCTCCGGAAGAACAAACAAGTCTGTTCCTTGTGCGTGGACACTGATAAGTTTATCCATGTAAGCCACATTGGCTGCAGGGTCGGCCCAACGAATATCTGTCTGTAGTAAAATAACTTTCATGCTTTTCATTCATTAGAAACGCCCAAAGGTAACAAATTAATCATAGAAACCAAAAATTAGCATCAAAATACTTTAAAGACACACGTAATTGTATATTTCTGCAAACGCTTATACAAAAATACCTCGACACGTTGCTGTCAAGGTCTCGACTCGAACGTGACGAGACATCCGCACGAACGTGTCAAGACCTCGTCACGTACGTGTCGAGGTAAAAACGTCAAAGCCACGATGATAAAACCCTAGCCTGCTGCCTGTTTTTCACGCAAGAGTCGTGGCTTTTTATCCTAAAAGAACCTTATAAATAGGGATTATTTGCAAAATGTTTCTTATTTTTGTGCCCAGAATGAGTTAATATACTAACAAATGAACGTATTAGAATTAAGCGAACAGGAAATAATCAGACGTAACAGCCTGAATGAGTTGAGAGCAATGGGGATTGAACCATACCCTGCTGCCGAGTATGTAACCAACGCTTTTTCGACTGACATAAAAGCCGAATTCAAAGATGATGCTGAACCTCGCAAAGTATCCGTTGCAGGACGTATCATGTCTCGTCGTGTAATGGGAAAAGCGTCTTTCATCGAATTACAGGATTCTAAAGGCCGTATACAAGTATATATAACCCGCGATGATATCTGTCCGGATGAAAACAAAGATTTATATAATGTAGTTTTCAAACGTTTGCTGGACTTGGGCGATTTCATAGGAATCGAAGGTTTTGTATTCCGTACCCAGATGGGCGAAATCTCTATCCATGCACAGAAACTGACTGTATTGTCGAAATCAATCCGTCCGCTCCCGATTGTAAAATACAAAGATGGAGTGGCTTACGACAAGTTTGAAGACCCTGAACTCCGTTACCGTCAGCGCTATGTAGACCTGGTAGTAAACGACGGAGTTAAAGAAATCTTCCTGAAACGGAACAAGGTCTACAACTCTATGAGAGAGTATTTCAACTCTAAAGGATATATCGAAGTTGAAACTCCGATTCTTCAGTCAATTGCCGGAGGTGCTGCGGCACGTCCGTTTATCACTCACCACAATGCGTTGGATATTCCATTGTACATGCGTATTGCCAGTGAGCTGTACCTGAAGAGACTGATTGTGGGTGGTTTCGAAGGTGTGTATGAAATCGGTAAAAACTTCCGTAACGAAGGTATGGACCGTACACACAATCCGGAATTTACCTGTATGGAAATCTACGTAGCTTACAAGGATTACAACTGGATGATGAAGTTTACAGAAAACATGATTGAAAAAATCTGTCTGGATGTAAACGGTACTACAGAAGTACAGGTAGGCGACAACGTAATCAACTTCAAAGCTCCGTTCAAACGTGTAACCATGCTGGATTCTATCAAGGAATTCACCGGCTATGACCTGACAGGTATGAACGAAGAGCAGATTCGTGAAGTTTGCAAGAAACTTAACATGGAAATTGACGACACCATGGGTAAGGGCAAGCTGATTGACGAAATCTTCGGCGAATTCTGCGAAGGCAACTACATTCAGCCGACTTTCATCACTGACTATCCTATCGAAATGTCTCCGCTGACAAAGAAACACCGCAGCAATCCGGATCTGACAGAACGTTTTGAGCTGATGGTGAACGGTAAAGAACTGTGTAACGCTTACTCTGAATTGAATGACCCGATTGACCAGCTGGAACGCTTCGAAGAGCAGATGAGACTGAGCGAAAAAGGAGACGATGAAGCGATGATCATCGACAAGGACTTCGTTCGCGCATTGGAATACGGTATGCCTCCTACTTCGGGTATGGGTATCGGTATGGACCGTCTGGTGATGCTGATGACTGGCCAAAGCACTATTCAGGAAGTGTTATTCTTCCCGCAGATGCGTCCAGAAAAAGTAATCCCGAAAGATGCACCTGCTAAATTCATGGAATTAGGAATCGCAGAAGACTGGGTTCCGGTAATTCAGAAAGCCGGATACAACCTCGTGACTGACATGAAGGACGTGAATCCGCAGAAACTTCATCAGGACATTTGTGGCATCAACAAAAAATACAAGCTGGAACTTGCAAACCCCACTGTAGACGAAGTAGCTAACTGGATAGAAAAGATTAAATAAATGAATGAAAGTGTATGAAGGACAAGGAATATTCCTTGTCCTTCATATCTGTTTTTCATTAAATATAAGAGTATGAAATTACCCGGGAAAATAGCGATTATGGGGGGAGGCAGCTGGGCCACTGCTATAGCTAAAATCATTTTAACCCAGGCTGAATCCATAAACTGGTATATGCGCCGTGACGACCGAATTGAAGAATTCAAGCGTCTGGGTCACAATCCAGCCTATCTGACAAGTGTGCGTTTCGACATGAAATGCATCAACTTTTCATCAGACATCAACAAGGTAGTGAGAGAGTCGGATACCCTGATCTTTGTCACACCTTCACCGTATCTGAAAAGTCACCTCAAAAAGCTAAAAACCAAGCTGAAGGATAAATTCATCGTTACTGCCATCAAGGGTATCGTACCCGACGAAAACCTTATCGTATCCGATTATTTCCATAAGATTTATGACGTTCCTGAAAACAACATAGCCGTACTGGCAGGTCCCTGTCATGCGGAAGAAGTAGCATTGGAACGACTTTCTTATCTTACCGTGGGATGCAAAGACATTGAAAAAGCCAAGATGTTTGCACGGCAACTGGCCGGTCATTACATCAAGACTTCGGTCAATACAGACGTAGCCGGTATTGAATATGCTTCCGTGCTGAAAAATGTATATGCCATTGCAGCCGGAATCTGCAGCGGTCTGAAATATGGAGACAACTTCCAGGCCGTACTGGTTTCCAATGCCTTACAGGAAATGAACCGGTTCTTAGATACCGTACATCCCGTAAACCGCTGTACAAACGATTCAGCCTATCTGGGCGACCTTCTCGTGACTTCTTATTCCAATTTCAGCCGTAACCGCGTGTTCGGTACCATGATTGGTAAGGGATATTCCGTAAAAAGTGCCCAGATTGAAATGGAAATGATTGCCGAAGGATATTACGGAACCAAATGTATCAAGGAACTGAACAAGCACCTGCATGTCAATATGCCCATTGTGGATGCCGTCTATAATATTCTTTACGAACGTATATCACCAATGATAGAAATCAAATTATTAACTGACTCATTTAGATAAAATCAGAAAACAGTTATGGAAAACATTAATCTGAACATTGAAAAGACTTTAGATTTTATATCTAAGGAAAAATTGGCTTCTTATGAACCAAAGGTAAAAGCTTGTATGGAAACGCTGGAAAAAGGCACAGGCTTAGGAAACGACTTCTTGGGTTGGTTGCATTTACCTTCTTCCATCACAAAGGAACACTTGGATGACCTGAAAGCTACCGCACAGACACTTCGCGAAAACTGCGACGTAGTAATCGTAGCTGGTATCGGAGGAAGTTACCTGGGCGCACGTGCAGTCATTGAAGCGATGTCAAACAGCTTTGCTTGGTTGCAGGAGAAAAAAGCCGGACAGCCTACTATCATTTTTGCCGGACACAACATCAGCGAAGACTACCTGTTCGAACTGACTGAATTCCTGAAAGACAAAAAATTCGGTGTAATCAACATATCTAAATCTGGAACAACCACTGAAACCGCTCTTGCTTTCCGTCTGCTGAAAAAGCAGTGTGAAGACCAGAGAGGTAAGGAAATGGCTCGCAAAGTTATCGTAGCTGTTACAGATGCCAAGAAAGGTGCAGCCCGTACAACAGCCGACAAGGAAGGTTACAAATCATTCATCATTCCTGACAATGTAGGCGGACGTTTCTCTGTATTGACTCCGGTAGGCTTGCTTCCTATTGCAGTAGCTGGAATCGACATTGACCAGCTGGTTGCCGGTGCTTGCGAAATGGAAAAAGTTTGTGCCAACGAAAACATGTACGAAAACCCGGCTGCTTTGTATGCTGCTACTCGTAACGAACTGTATCAGAGCGGAAAGAAAATTGAAATCTTAGTAAACTTCCAGCCGAAACTTCACTACTTCATGGAATGGTGGAAACAGCTGTACGGTGAATCTGAAGGCAAGGACCTGAAAGGTATCTATCCGAGCTCTGTAGACTTCTCTACAGACCTGCACTCTATGGGACAGTGGATTCAGCAGGGTGAACGCAGCATCTTCGAAACTGTGGTTTCTGTAGAAACTCCAAGCCACGAACTTCACTTCCCGAGCGATGAAGAAAACCTGGATGGACTGAACTTCCTGGCAGGCAAACGCATCGACGAAGTAAACAAGATGGCCGAACTCGGTACACAGCTTGCACACGTAGACGGTGGAGTTCCTAACCTGCGTGTAAGCGTTCCTTCACTGAACGAATACTACCTGGGACAGCTTATCTATTTCTTCGAAAAGGCTTGCGGAATCAGCGGATACCTGCTTGAAGTAAATCCGTTCAACCAACCGGGTGTAGAAGCTTACAAGAAAAACATGTTTGCTCTTCTGAACAAGCCGGGATACGAAAAAGAATCTGAAGCAATCCAGGCTCGTCTGAAAAAATAAATAAACGAGAGTCTATCACTCCGTTTTTAATTGACAGGCACGAATTACATGAAAAGCACTCTTTCTTTCTACAAGGAAAGTGCATTCATGTAATGCGTGCCTGAATATTATAAACCATATCATCATGTTCCAACAAGAAATCAACCAATATCTTACCACCCATCATTATACACGCATCGACTTAAAGGCCGTATTGTTCGATATGGACGGAGTATTGTTCGACTCCATGAAGAACCATGCCACCGCCTGGCATAAGGCAATGAAGCAATACGGAATGAGCCTGAGCAAAGAGGAAGCCTACCTCCACGAAGGACGTACCGGTGCGGCAACCATCAACATCGTCAGCCAAAGAGAAAGAGGCTATGAGGCCGATGAAGAAGAAATCAAACGAATCTACCAGACCAAGAGCGACATATTCAATCAGTTGCCCAAAGCCGACCCTATGCCCGGCGCATTCGAGGTCCTGAAAAAAATAAAAGCAGACGGACTGATTCCGATGGTGGTAACCGGCTCCGGACAACTCTCGTTATTGGACAAGTTGAACCACTACTTCCCCGACATCTTCCAACGAGAACTGATGGTAACCGCTTTTGATGTAAAATATGGAAAGCCCAATCCTGAACCTTACCTGATGGCCTTGCAGAAAGCCGGCATACAAGCCAACGAAGCGGTAGTCATTGAGAATGCGCCGTTAGGAGTCAGAGCTGGAGTAGCTGCCGGTATCTTCACCATTGCACTGAACACCGGTCCGCTTCCAGACGACGTGCTTCTGCAAGAAGGTGCCAACATCCTGTTCCCCTCCATGGCTGCCTTCAACGAAAACTGGGAGACATGTCGTCAAAGTTTACAAGATACATCCCTATAAAGAAAAATCCCCGGAAAACCGAAGTACGACTTCACTTTCCGGGGATTTTTTATCTCAACTAAAGTTCTTTATTCCAATGCAAACAACTTGCTTCTTGACAACAGAGAAGCTCCTATGACGTTTGCCTTTTCTTTCAGTTCCGACAATACAATATCCGAATCCTTATACATCAAATTCAGCGTATATTTGCGGACTGCCGAAATAACCGGAGGCAACAAATACTCTCCTACCTTCGAGAATTCCCCTCCGATAATTACCTGTTCCGGATTGAACACATTAATCAGGTCACCAATGTGACGTCCCAGTTTCGCGCCAATCTCTTCTACCAGCTCAATGGCCAGCACATCTTCACGGCGAACAGCAGAAATAATATCCGCTAAAGTTATTTCATCGATGGATTTTTCTTTCAGCAACACAGAGTTTTCTCCCTGACGCAGACGCGCAATAAACTTACGATACAAAGCAGAGCAAGACACTTCCGTTTCAATACATCCTTTTTTACCGCAATAACAAATCTGCTGGTTATCATATCCGTAATTATGCCCAAACTCACCCGCAAAACCAGACATTCCCGAATACAGTTTACCGTCAATGATGATAGCAAGTCCCAACCCCCAGTTTACATTCACATAAATCAGGTTCTTCGGACATTTCTCCGAGCGCATGATGTATTCTCCGTAAGCCATTGCACGGCTATCGTTATCAATGCACACATTAATACCCAATCTTTCGGAGAACATCTCTGCCAAAGGTTTCTCACCAAAAGTCAGATGCGTATAGCTGCAGCCTGTTTCCGGATTTACTCGCCCGGTCATACCAATACAGATATTCAGAATCTTTGATTTGTCGCACGGAAGTTCATCGATAAATGTTTCTATTTCCTGACAGATATGTTCCAAACATTCCGGTGTATTTTCCAGCTTGAACGGAATTTCCATCTTGGTCTGAAGCACATCCCCCTTAAAGTTGATTGCCCCCAGGCTTAACGACTGTACCGCCATCGCTACCCCGATAAAATAGGCAGAATCCGCATTCAGTCCATACAAACTTGGATGACGACCTCCACTGGTTTCCAGTTTTCCACAATCGTTCACATATCCCTCCTTGCACATTTCATCCACAAACTTTGTCACGGTAGGCACACTTAGTCCCATCGATTTAGACAAATCTGTGATTGTAGTGCTTCCTGCATAAATCAGGTGCGTAATGATACGCTGCTTTACCAATGCACTTTTTACGCCTTTCTGTATATTCTTCAATAGAGTCTGACCCATATTTGTTATTTTTTATAGAAACATTTACAAATGTAGAATTTTTCTTTAAAAACTCATGCATAAAAAAACTATTTTTTTATTTGCCTTTCTGAGTAAGCTTTGATATATTTGCATGGGGTAAGAAAATTCTTATCACAAAGGAAAAAGAAACAAGTTAATTTAATTTCAATATTCAAAATTCTAACCACCATGAGATTAATCATTGAACCCGATTACAGTTCTCTGTCCAACTGGGCAGCAAACTATGTTGCAAAAAAAATCAACGCAGCTAATCCTACTAAAGAAAAACCGTTTGTATTAGGACTTCCCACAGGTTCATCTCCTCTGGGTATGTATAAGGCCCTGATTGAATTAAACAAGAAGGGAGTGGTATCATTCAAGAATGTAGTGACTTTCAATATGGACGAATACGTAGGCTTGCCGGAATCTCATCCTGAAAGCTACCATTCATTCATGTTCAATAACTTCTTTAATCATATTGACATCTGCAAGGAAAACATTCACATCCTGAACGGTAACGCAGCCGACCTGGAAGCTGAATGTGCCAATTATGAAAAAGAAATTGAAAAGTTCGGCGGCATCGACCTGTTCTTAGGAGGTATCGGTCCTGACGGTCACATTGCTTTCAACGAACCGGGCTCTTCACTGACTTCACGCACACGTGTGAAAACACTGACTACTGATACCATCATCGCCAACTCACGTTTCTTCGACAACGACGTGAACAAAGTGCCTAAGACAGCATTGACCGTAGGTGTGGGTACTGTACTTTCTGCTAAAGAAGTACTGATTATCTGCAACGGCCACAACAAGGCACGTGCGTTGCAGCATGCAGTAGAAGGCGGCATCACACAGATGTGGACTATCAGCGCATTGCAGATGCACCAGCACGGTATCATCGTATGTGATGAAGCTGCTACTGACGAACTGAAAGTCGGTACCTACAAGTACTTCAAAGATATTGAAAAGAACAACCTCTAATTCGCTGAATCATGAGAACCAATCTTAGCTCTCAAATTTCACTGAATCGCGTTTCCCCACGTTACTATCGTCCGGGAAACGCAGTAGAACGTTCTGTCCTGACGCGACTGGAAAAAATCCCGACCAACATCTTCGAAACAAGCGAAGAAGGTGTGGTACAGATTGCCAATGAAATCGTCGCAAAAATACAGGACAGACAGCGTGAAGGAAAATTCTGTACCATTGCCATAGGTACAGGTGCTTCCCTGCGTCCGCTGTTTACCGAACTGATTCGGAAACACAAGGACGAAGGCGTAAGTTTCCGTAACGTGGTATTCTTCAACCTGTATGAATATTATCCATTGACAGAAGGAGCAGGAAGCAGTTTCAGTCACCTGAACAAGCTGTTCCTTTCACAGATCGACATCGACCGCCAGAACATCTTCACAATGGATGGCAGCATTCCTCAGGAAGCTATCATCGAGCACTGCCGCTTGTATGAGCAACGTATTCAGACTTTCGGAGGCCTCGACATCGTGATTATGGGTATCGGTCGTGAAGGAAACATCGGTATGAACGAACCAGGTTCACACGCCAGTTCTACTACCCGCCTGATTTTGATTGATGCAACTTCTCGTTCTGAAGCTGCACACAACATCGGCGTAGACAACCTTCCTCCCTGCTCCATTACCATGGGTATCAACACCATTATGGGAGCCAGAAAAGTTTATATGCTGGCTTGGGGTGAAGACAAAGCTGACATCATCCGAAGTGCAGTAGAAGACAAGGTAAGTGATACACTGCCGGCATCTTACCTGCAGCTTCACACCAACACTTCTATATGCGTAGACCTGGCTGCAGCAGCTCACCTGACCCGTATCCAGCGTCCATGGCTGGTAACCAGCTGTGAATGGAACGACAAACTGGTAAGAAGTGCCATTGTATGGTTGTGTACTACACTGAACAAGCCTATCCTGAAACTGACCAACAAGGACTATAATGAAAACGGTTTGAGCGAACTGCTGGCTCTTTACGGCTCTGCCTACAATGCCAACATCAAGGTATTCAACGACCTGCAACACACCATTACCGGATGGCCGGGTGGCAAACCGAATGCCGATGATACCTATCGTCCGGAACGTGCCAAACCGTTCCCGAAACGTGTGGTGGTATTCTCTCCGCATCCGGATGACGATGTAATCTCCATGGGAGGTACATTGCGCCGCCTCGTTCAGCAGGGACATGAAGTACATGTGGCTTACGAAACTTCTGGAAACATTGCTGTAGGCGATGAAGAAGTGGTACGTTTCATGCATTTCATCAACGGTTTTAACCAGTTGTTCGAAAATAGTGAAGACAAGGTTATCAGCGACAAATATGCTGAAATCAAACAGTTCTTCTCTACCAAGAAAGAAGGCGACATGGATACACGCGACATCCTGACCATCAAAGGTCTGATTCGTCGTGGTGAAGCTCGTACCGCTTGTACGTTCAATCGTATTCCGCTCAGCCGCTGTCACTTCCTTGACCTTCCGTTCTATGAAACCGGAAAGATTGAAAAGAACCCGATCAGCGAGGCCGACGTAGAAATCGTGCTCAACCTGCTCCGCGAAGTGAAACCTCATCAGATTTACGTAGCCGGCGACCTGGCCGACCCGCATGGTACCCACCGTGTATGTACGGACGCCGTTTTTGCCGCTATTGATGAGGAAAAGAATGCCGGTGCGGAATGGCTGAAAGACTGCCGCATCTGGATGTACCGTGGTGCATGGGCAGAATGGGAAATCGAAAACATCGAAATGGCCGTACCTTTGAGTCCGGAAGAACTTCGTGCAAAACGTAACTCTATCCTGAAACACCAGTCTCAGATGGAAAGTGCACCGTTCCTGGGCAATGACGAACGTCTGTTCTGGCAAAGAAGCGAAGACCGCAACCGCGGAACTGCTTCACTTTACGACCAGTTAGGTCTGGCTTGCTATGAAGCTATGGAAGCATTTGTAGAATATAAACCTATTTAAGTGCATATCACATTTTAAGCCAAAAGACACAGAAACGCAGAAGTTCACCCCGAAAGGAAGAACTTCTCGTTTCCGTGTCTTTTTTATTTCTGTATTTACCAAATCTTTTTACCTGCATGAAAAAACTACTCATTCCCGCATTTGCATTTTGGCTCAGTTGCCTCTTCCCGTCGTGTACCTCGACTTCTCCCAACCATTTTCTGAAAGAAGCCGACTACCGCAACAAAGTGGAAGCTGATTTCGGACAGAAGAAGGAGATTCTCAACCGGGGAAATCTTTTTGACATCTTCAATGAAGACATGTCGCTGGAGGAACGGGAAGCCATGATGTTCCTGTATGCCTACATGACTCCGGGCGATATTTCCGACTATTCCGGAGAATTCTACCTGAAAAATGTACGTCTAGCACTTCAGAACCGCAAAGAGACTTCATGGGGAGCCGGAATTCCTGACATGATATTCCGCCACTTTGTACTCCCTGTCCGAGTGAACAACGAAAACCTGGATAATGCACGCGAAGTGTTCCGCCAGGAACTAATGCCTCGTGTGGAAAAACTGTCCATGTACGATGCCGTGCTGGAAGTAAACCACTGGTGTCATGAAAAAGTAATCTATACCCCGACCGACATTCGTACCAGTGCCCCGATGGCTACTGTCAAGACGGCTTACGGACGCTGCGGTGAAGAATCTACCTTCCTGGTAGCCGCTCTCCGCGCCGTAGGTATCCCTGCCCGTCAGGTGTACACTCCGCGCTGGGCACACACAGACGACAACCATGCCTGGGTAGAAGCCTGGGTAGACGGCAAATGGTACTTCCTCGGTGCCTGCGAACCGGAACCCGTACTCAATTTAGGATGGTTCAATGCTCCTGCCAGCAGAGGTATGCTGATGCACACCAAAGTATTCGGTGCATACGACGGACCGGAAGAAGTGATGAAAACCACTGCCAACTATACGGAAATCAACATCATCGACAACTACGGACAGAGTGCCCCCGTCACTGTTACGGTAGTAGATGCTCAAGGTAAAGCTGTAGAAGGCGCTCACGTAGAGTTCAAGATTTACAATTACGCTGAATTCTTCACCGTAGCCAACAAAACGACCGACGCACAAGGAAAAGCGTCTCTTTCTGCCGGATTGGGCGACATGGTAGTCTACGCTTCGGCCAATGACCACTTCGGCTTGCAGAAAGTTTCTTTCGGAAAAGATAAAGAAGTCACATTGACGCTTTCTCACCGTCCGGGAGATGTATTTACTGATACCTTGCACATTGTGCCACCGGCTGAAAAAGCCAACTTCCCGGAAGTGACCGATGCACAGCGTAAGGAAAACAACCGGCGTATGGCTCAGGAAGATTCTATCCGCAATGCTTACGTAGCCAGCTTCCCCACCGAAGAAAAGGCCAAAGCTTTTGCAGAAGGACTGAAACTGGATGTGAACCAGACAAGCTCATACATTCTGAAATCCAGAGGAAACCATGCGGACATCATGCAGTTCCTGTCGAATGCTGCGGAAAAGGGACAGGGTGCCCGTGCATTGGAATTGCTCAGCACACTGGCTGATAAAGACCTGCGCGACACACCTTGCAGCATTCTGGAAGACCATTTGTATGCTACCGATGCGAAAGCTGACGTGAAAGAAGTGCTTGCACCGCGCATTGCCACTGAAATGCTGACTCCTTACCGCACTTACCTGCAGAAAGCCTTGTCTGCCGAACTGGCCGCACAAATCAAAGCCGACCCACAGGTGCTCGTGAAATGGTGTAAGGACAGCCTGTCCATCCGCAACGACCTGAGTACGATATTCACCATTACTTCACCCGAGGGCGTATGGCGCAGTCGTGTGACCGACTCACAGTCCAGAGACATTTTCTTTGTAGCTGCTGCCCGTAGCTTAGGTATCCCTGCCTGGAAGGATGAAGTAAATGGCAACATCTGCTACCGCCTCAACGGAAAACCGGTATTGGTGGACTTTGAAAGTTCAGAAGGTGGAAGTCTGTCGGAAGGTGTATTGAAAGCTACTTACCAGGCTATTCCTCGACTGGATAATCCGAAATATTACACTCACTTCACCCTGTCGAAGTATGACAACGGCACATTCCAGTTGCAGAACCATCCGGAAGATGCCAGCTGGGCTTCTCTGCTGAAAAACGGAAGCAGCATGTCGACCGGTTATTACATGATGGTAACGGGTAGCCGTATGGCCAACGGAGGTGTATTGAGCCAGGTTTCATTCTTCTCTGTCGACAAAGGAAAGACCACGGTAACTCCTCTCTGCATGCGCAACAATACGGAAGAAGTACGTGTCATCGGCAGCTTCAATTCCGAAGCACTCTACACCCGTCCGGACACAGATGAACAAGTATCTGTACTCAACACCACAGGAAGAGGATATTACATTGTCGGCGTATTGGGCGTAGGTCAGGAACCGACCAACCATGCCCTGAAAGACATCGAAGTAAAGAAAGCGGAATTTGAAAAATGGGGACGTACGATTGTACTGCTCTTCACTGACGAAGCGGCCTATAAGAAATTCGACCGCAAGGAATTCCCCAACCTTCCGTCGAACGTAGTGTTCGGTATAGACAAGGACGGAAGCATTCTGAAAATGATTGCTGAAAATATGAAGCTGGGCAGCAAACCCACCCTGCCGGTGATTATCCTAGGCGATACGTTCAACCGTGTAGTCTTCGAATCACACGGATACACCATCGGCATGGGCGAGCAACTGCTCCATGTTATCCACGGACTGTAAGCGCCTCAATGGTGCGACGCACCTTTTCGGGAGTCGTGACCGGATGAGCATATTCATCCATATCCGTACCTCCCATCGACAAAGCCGGATTGCGAAGAAGCATCCGGCTTTCTTTTTGTTCGCGCGCCGAAAAATGGAACTCACCGGCTCCCGTCACACGAGCCAGTTCCGCAA
>ERZ1027251.468-NODE-468-length-12967-cov-4.708101_pt1 | contig 12967 bp, 11 predicted proteins | sample MGYA00519474_ERZ1027251 | MGnify/ENA primary metagenome ERZ1027251 (study PRJEB26926, sample SAMN06164779) | human gut metagenome | biome: ENVO:00009003; feature: ENVO:2100002; material: ENVO:00002003 | host: Homo sapiens | place: USA | collected 2012 ...
GTCTGAACCTGAACTGCTTCTCTGCAGAGCCGGGCGAACCGTTCCAGACGACAGGACCTTCCGAGGGACCGGTTGCTGAGTCCATTTTCATCGCCGCTATGTTCGTAAAATACGGCAAAGAGTACGCAGCCATCTGCCGCCGCAGAGGCAATGAGGAAGAAGCTGTTTACGCAGAAAAAGAAGTCGAAAAAGTTTACCAGGCAGTCCTTGATGCAGGCTGGGACGGCGAATGGTTCCTGCGTGCTTATGATGCAGCAGGCGAAAAAGTCGGCTCCAATGAGTGTGAGGAAGGTAAGATCTACATCGAGCCGCAGGGCTTCTGTGTTCTTGCTGAAATCGGTGTCAAAGAAGGACTGGCAGAAAAAGCCCTGACTTCTGTCCAGAACATTCTGGAAACCAAGTACGGCGTTGTTCTTCTGCAGCCGGCTTACACCAAGTATTACCTGAATCTTGGTGAGGTTTCCTCCTATCCGCCGGGATACAAAGAGAATGCTGGTATCTTCTGCCACAACAACCCATGGATCTCCATCGCTGAGACCGTTATCGGCCACGGAAACCGCGCATTTGACCTGTACCGCAAGATCTGCCCGGCTTACATTGAGGACATCAGCGAGATCCACCGCACCGAGCCGTACGTCTACTCTCAGATGATCGCCGGAAAAGACGCTGCTCACTTCGGTGAGGCAAAGAACTCCTGGCTGACCGGTACTGCCGCATGGACTTTTGTCAATGTTTCCCAGTACATCCTCGGCATTCAACCGGATTACGACGGACTTTCCTTAAATCCGTGTATTCCGTCCGATATGGAAGAGTTCAAGATCCGCAGATACTTCCGCGGTGCATGGTATAACATCACCTTCCAGAATCCGGAGCACAGGGAGAAAGGTATTTCTTCCCTCACGGTAAACGGAACCGCAGTAGAAGGAAATCTGATTCCGCTCACCGAAGGCTGCACCGAATATGATGTTGTTGCCGTAATGTAATTTTTCAAATTTCAAATCTCCATAAACACAAGGCGAGCCCCGGAAAGCACAACTGCTTTTCCGGGGCTCGTCCCTTTTATTCTTATTTTTTACTGCAGCTGCCGTCTCTCTCTGACACCGGAAAGATCTTTGATGACCTCTCCTGCAAGAATCAGTCCCGCCACAGACGGCACAAACGCAATACTTCCAGGGATATCACGGCGCTCGGTGCATTTGTGGACGGTTCCCGGAGGGCAGACGCAATGTGACCGGCAGCTGATACTCATATCCTCGATCGGTCTTGTCGGCTGCTCTTTGGAATATACGACCTTTAATTTTTTGACCCCGCGTTTTTTTAACTCACGGCGCATGACACGCGCGAGCGGGCAGACTGACGTCTTGTAAATATCAGCCACCTCAAACTGGGTCGGGTCTAATTTATTGCCAGCTCCCATGCAGCTTATGACAGGCACATTGCACTCTTTTGCGCGCATGATGATCTCTAATTTTGCAGTGACCGTATCTACTGCATCCACGACATAATCATACTCAGAAAAATCAAACTCATGCGCATTTTCCGGCAGATAAAAACATTTTCTCGCTTCCACTTTTGCATCCGGATTGATCTCTAAGATACGCTCCGTCATCACATCAACTTTATATTTTCCAACCGTTTTTCTGGTCGCAATGATCTGACGGTTGATATTCGTCAGACATACCTTGTCATCATCCACGATCACAAAAGAACCGACTCCGCTCCTGGCAAGCGCCTCAACCACATAACCGCCGACTCCGCCGATTCCAAAAACTGCAACTTTTGCATTTGCAAGCCGTTCCATATTATCTGCACCCAACAGTAACTGGGTTCTTGAAAACTGATTCAACATATCCTGTGCTTTTCTCCTGTTATTTCCTTATCTCTTAGTTCCTATTATCATTTGTGCAAAATTATTTTTTCTCTATATCAAGTGTCTCATTCATACTTCCCATACGATATCCACCAAGGTCAAGCGTCACATAGGCAAATCCAAGCTGTTTCAGGTAAGAATAAATCTTTTCCCTGTTTTCCCCTTCTACCAGTTTTGCGATCTCATCCGGCAGCACCTCGATACGCGCAATATCCCCATGGATCCTTACGCGCACCTGATGAAAGCCCATATCCAGCAAAAGCTGCTCCGCCTTATCCACCATGCCGAGTTTTTCTTCGGAAATTGTCTCCCCATAGACAAACCGGGAGGAAAGGCATGCAAATGACTGCTTGTCCCAGGTGGGCAGTCCCATCTCTTTGGAAAGTGTACGGATCTCTTCTTTGTTCAACAAAGCCTCCCTGAGCGGACTTTTGATACCAAGCTCTGCAACTGCGACCAGTCCCGGTCGATAGTCACCATTATCATCCATGTTGGATCCCTCAGCTACGGCATTGATATGATACTCTTTTGCAATTTCCAGTATTTTCTCAAACAATTCATGTTTGCAGAGATAGCAACGGTTCTTCGGATTCTGGCGAAATCCCTCGATATCAAGTTCTTCCGACTTGCATACAATGTGTCTGATTCCCTGCTCCTTGCAAAACTGCTTTGCCTCCTCTAACTCCCTTTTCGGGAAAGAACAGGAGGATGCCGTAACTGCGATCACATGATCCGCACCAAGTGTTTCCTTTGCCGCTGCGAGCAGAAATGTCGAATCCACGCCACTGGAAAAAGCGACTGCAACACTGCCCAGTGACTTTAAATATTCCTGTAAATTTTTATATTTTTCCTGTACTGACTGCATAATAATCCTTTATTTCATATAATTTAATCTATTCTTACCACTGTATAATCGCCCATGGCATGACTGACATAAAAGATCACATATACTTTTCCGTCGTGCACATAAGACTCTCCCATCGTCTCATCGGCTCCGTAATCGTCCACATCTCCGTCAAAATGGGTAAGACTTGCCGCAAGTGCTTCCTCCGTCGGTTCCATCCAGATGAAATTAAATTCCAAAATATCTTTCATCGTAATTTCAGTAGTCGGATTTCCTTCCGGATCCAGCACGGTATAGCCCTGTGCAGTATCTGTATTGTCTTTTCCGGCAAATAAAATTTTAGCCGTCTCATCCGGATCTGCAAAATCAGAAAATGTCATTTTTTCTCCGGTCTTCATGTTAATATTAACGGAAGTAAGTGCTGCAGAAGGATGCGCTGATCCTTCATAATCATAATAACTCTGACAGGTCAGAGAAAGCATATCCTTTGTCTGTTCCTGCACGGTATATGTGAGCACCACGGAATCACTTGCACCAAGGTTCATCTCCTCCGTATCTCCCGTCATTTCCCCGGCAGCTTCTTTTGCCGTATTTTCAAAGTAAGTATTCCATTCTTCCTGTTTTTCGGTATCACTCCAGCCTGTAATCTTCGGATAAGAAATATCAATCAGATCCGTCTTTTTGTAGCTTACCATCTCTATCTGATAATCAGACTGTGCGTCCTGCCCTGCCTCTGTTGTGGCAGCGGCTTCTGTTTCGTCCTGTTCTGAATCCTCCGAAACCTGTGAGGTTTCTGGCTCCGTTTCATTCTGTACTGTAGTCTCACTGGTTTTCTGCTGATCCATAGAGCCTGCCGCACCAGTGTTTTTATTTTCACCACAGCCTGCTGCAAACGTGAGTGACAGTGATAATACCGTAATTAATATAAGATTTCTTCTTCTCATATAGATCCCCTTTTCTGCGCAGTTTTTTACACTGAATTCCTTTTCTTTTATAGATAAATTAGTCTGCCAACATCTACTGCTCCAAAAACTTCACAATATCTTCCGGTTTTTCTGCAAAATTTGTCGCCCCGTGTTCCATCAGGAACTCCTTATCACGGAATCCCCAAAGCACTGAGATGCACGGCAGTCCTGAATTTTTTGCCGTCATGACATCCACATCCGAATCACCGATGTAGACTGCCGTATCCGCCGGTTTTCCAAGTTCTGCAAGTGCCGTGTGCACCATATCCGGTGCTGGTTTTCTCGCCACACCTTCGCGCTCCCCGATCGCAGCCTGCACAATGCCTTCGAAATAAATCTCGTTTAACTCTTTGACTGCAAAATCAATCTTATTCGAAACGATTGCAAGCGCATAACCTTTTTCCTTTAATTTGCGGAGCACCGGAACAACACCATCGTAAGCTCTCGTTTTGTCATTGCAGTGTTCTCCATAATACTTTTTAAAAACAGCAAATGTTTCTTCGAATTTCGGATTGTCAAATCCGCCCGGAACGGAAAGCTCCATCAGACGACGCACACCGTTTCCAACAAATGCACGCACTTCCCCGATCGTGCGCTCCGGCATCTGCATCGTTCGCAACGCATAGTTTGTGGCATCTGCCAGATCCTCTAACGTATTTAATAAGGTTCCATCCAGGTCAAATACGACTGTTTCATATTTTTTCATAATAATCCTCATTTCTGCTTGTGATAAATCTTTTGATCCACACATATTTCCTTTTTCTAATTGACACTCACGTTTCCCGCAAGCACCTGCTTGTAATCTTCGTAATTCTTTGCAAGGAGCGCCGGTGTATCCAGTCCATACGGACATTTGCTCTTGCATTTATTGCAGTGCAGGCAGTTTTCGATCTTTTTCATTTTCGCCTGAACCTCCGGTGTGAGCTGCAGTGCAGACGGAGAGCGGCGCAGCAGAAGCGACATACGCGCACAGTTGTTGATCTCAATGCCCGCCGGACACGGCATACAATAACCGCAGCCGCGGCAGAAATCGCCTGCCAGTTCTTTTCGGTCATTCTCGATCAGTGCACGGATCTCATCCGTCATTGTTGGCGGATTATCAATATATGAAATAAATTCATCCAGCTCTTTTTCCCGCTGCACACCCCAGATCGGCAGTACATTTTCATACTGCGCCTCAAATGCATAGGCTGCCGCAGAGTTCGTGATCAGACCGCCGGACAATGCCTTCATTGCGATAAATCCCATGTCTGCCTTTTTACATTTTTCCACCAGTGCAATATCCTTATCCGTTGCCAGATAGCAGAACGGAAACTGCAGTGTCTCATACAGCCCGGATTCGATTGCCTCCTCGGCAACCGCAAGCCTGTGGTTCGTGATACCGATATGACGGATCTTCCCCTGCGCCTTTGCCTCAAGCATCGCCTCATAAAGTCCTGTTCCATCTCCCGGTTTCGGGCAGAAAGAAGGATTGTGGAACTGATAGATATCAATGTAATCCGTCCTTAAATTATGTAAAGAAATCCCAAGCTGTTCCCAGAATTCGTCCGCATTTTTTGCCGCCGTTTTGGTCGCAATGTAGACTTTTTCACGCATTCCGTCGAATGCCTCGCCTAATTTTTCCTCACTGTCCGTGTAAAACCGCGCCGTATCAAAAAACGTAATGCCCGCTTCATACGCTTTTCTCGCCAGTTTTACCGCATCCTCCGTGCTGACTCTCTGGATAGGCAGTGCGCCAAATCCATTCTTATTTACTTTGATCCCTGTACTTCCTAAAACTACCGCTTCCATAACTCTTATCGTTTTCCTCCTTAAATCAATCGTGTTTTAACCACTATTTGCGCCCAACATCATCTATGCAACAGAATGCACACCCACGAACATTCTATTGTTTTAAATAAGGGAAAAATAACTCGCTCTTATTCCGCTTATCAAACATATTATTATACTGCAGTATCTCATAATTTTTCAGCCATTTTGCATCCTCGCCGGCCGCATCTTCCACATGTAAAAATTTTCCCTGCGATTTGGAATAAAATCCTCTCGAATTGACCGCCGGAATTTCTTCCATCATGTCGGCTAAAAACTGATTGTATGCCGGAAGCGCAATGCCCGCGCGCTCCAACGCCAATGTTGACAGATAATTAAGGCTTGTCAGTTCCACACTTTCTTTGCCGCTGTCATAATTCGTCCAGATAAAAAACGGTACGGTGTAAAGATTTTCAAGTTCAGACAGCGTCAGTCCGCCCAATCCTTTCCCATTCAGATACGGATAAAAACTGGATGACAAACTCGGCTGATGATCCCCGAAAAAGACGATCTCAACCGGATCATCCACTTTTTCAAAATAGGAGATCAAATACTCTAATGCCGAATCACTCTCGTGGATCAATGACAGATACTGGTTCACGTCCGGATAATTGATGCCAAGCATACGCGCTTTTTCATCAAAATTGTCATATTTCTCCGTATAACCGCCATGATTCTGCATGGAAATACTCATAATGAATAAATCCTCGTTGGATTTCTTACTCTCATAACGGTCGACGATCTTCTCATACAGTTCCTGATCTGTAATATAATCACGCAATATCTTCGTCTGGTCAAAATCATCGATAAAATGCGTTTCATCAAATCCCATATTCGGATATACGATATTGCGGCTCCATCCGGTATCATAATAAGGATGCATTGCCACACAGGTGTAACCGATATTTTTCAGATTTGACACCAGAGAAGTCGGTGTATCCGTGATATACTGCTGATAGACAACCGAACCACTCGGCAGAAATGCCATGGAATTTCCCGTCAAAAATTCCCACTCGGAGTTTGGTGTTTTGGCGCCAAACACGGAAGAGAGCGCATGCCCCTTGATCGTATTTTCCTCCAGTGAATCGTAAAACGGTGTCAGATCGATATTGGTTGAAAAATTACCCACCACACTAAGGTCCGCATAGGATTCACTCATAACCACAATAATGGTCGGCTTCTTCTCCGTTTCTCCGGTGGCTGTATCCGTCTCTTTGCTGTACTGATCCTCAAGTTCCTTGACTGCCTCTTTCGAATACCCATCCGGTTGCGCAATAAAGCAGTCGCGGATACTTAACACAAAGTTTAAGATATAGCCGTTTCTGTAACTTCCTTTCTGTTCCCATGTCTCCGTCACAACACCCTGCGTATGCTTTCCAATGTATACACAGCACAATATGGCAAGTGAAATGCACACGATCGACATCGGAATCCTTTTCTTAAAGGATACGTGTAATTTACGGATAAATGCAATATACAGCGTGGAAAGAAGTATGACATAGCCCGCCCTTGCATCCAGAACAAATTCATAATTCCCTGCTACGGAAAGTCCCGTCTGGATAGATTTTAAATCACTGAAAATAAACTCATTTCCACGAAACAGATATACAAAATAGTTGATCCCGGCAAGGGACAACAGCACAATATGCGAAATCAGACAGGTCAGTCCTGTATTGCTTGTAAATACCTGAACAGCCAGAAAAACTACCAGACAGCACAATACATTTAACAGCATTTTATTGTCGGATATTTTTGCTCTCAGTTCCGCATCCAGTAACAGATACTGGATATGATACGCCGTAAAAATGCCGCCTGTCCCAAGCATGACCGCACTCCACAGCCATGAAAGCTTTTCGTTTAATTCAATCTTTAAACTTTTAATTCCAAAATAAAGTACGCCAAATCCAAACAGTACCCATACCGGAAACCTTATCACTGCAAACAGCACTGCTGCAAAGACCACTGCCACAGCAAGTCGGATCAGATTCTCTTTTTCAAAATATAACTTTATCTTCATGATTTCCTCATATTTCCATCTCTCATAGTCTCTTTTTCAACAAAGTTATTCTATCATTACATACAGATTTGTCAATTTTGTGAAGATTAAACTTTTCTTAGTTTTTTTCTTTTTCATTTACGGAATATAGTTTTATATACATAAAATCCCCCTTAAGCAGTTTGGAAACATTTACCCTGTCTGCTTAAGGGGGATCATACATATCTTTGTGCGTTTCCTATTGATTGGCCAGCCTTTATTTTGTCTGTTTTTTAAAGAAATCATCGATCGCTGCATGCAGTTTCTGCGCATCCATGCTTTTTAACAGGTAACCATTCGGCTTTAACGACATCACGTCCATAACCGTCTGTGCATCGTTTTTTCCGGTAAGAAAAATGATCGGAATGTTCTGAAATTCCGTATCTTCACGAATCATCTGCATAAACTGTCTGCCATCCACGATTGGCATTTCATAATCTAACAAGATCAGATCCGGTATATTTAAGGCAAGATATTTAATCGCCATCTCGCTGGAATTGACAGGAATTACCTGATATTTATCTTCCAGCAGCGTTTTAATATTCCGGAGGATCACTCCCGAATCATCCACCGCTAAAATAGTTCTTTTTTTCATTTTATAATATTCATCCATCTGCCTTTTGATGTTTTCCACCATCTCCACCACATTGATCGGTCTTATAAAAATATCGGTAAACATCTGTTTTGGAAGTGTTTCCCAGAGTTTCTCAAGCTCTTCCACATTTCCCATGACAAACACAGGCGTTTTATGCTTGATTGCATGATCTACGATCACTTTAACCCCAACCGCCTTTAATCCCGCAATAACCCTGTCATGGTATCTGTCAATTCCATAATCTCTTCCAGCGATACATCCGCCACATAAACACGCAGCTGATCCATGGATTCCCTGATGCATTCCGGAACCTGATATTCTTCAAGTTGTTCCATGATCTGATCCACTCCATCAAGGTCAAACTGTTCTATGCACTGGTGTATCTGCTGTAATGCAGTGATCCACTCTCCGTCCGAAAACTCTTTTTTTGCATCCTCTTCCTTCTCTGCATAGGGGCGCAATATATTTTTTAAATCACGGTACAGGGTAAGCACATCCGGTGTTTTTTCCTCTAACACCTCTGTCTTACCCTGTTTTCCATAATCCTCAAGTTCCTTTGCTGCCTCCGACAACGGTACTGCACCGATCAGAAGTGCAGAACTTTTTAACGCATGTATTTCAATCACATAATCACTGATCAGGCCCTCTTTCAGGCACTGTTCGATCTTATTTGCCTTACTGTCGATCGTACGGTAAAATATCCGGATCGTTTTCATAAGTGCAGCTTTCGAACCACAGTGCTTTACCCCCTCCTCGAATGAAAATCCCATCTGTGGATCTTCCGGCTGTATCTCACGGTCAGAGAGATCATCTGCAAGAAGCTTCTTTGCCTCCTCCTTCGGGACATCACGCACAAGATCTTTTGGCAGCCACAGTTTCAGCTGGTTACAGATCCGTGCAAAATCAATCGGTTTTGCAACAAAACCATTCATTCCTGCATTCAGGAATTCCTTTCTGGCATCTACCATTGCATTCGCAGTGAGTGCAATGATCGGAAGCTTCTGATACTTGTCCTCCGGCAGTGCACGAATAGCTTTTGCAGCTTCTATTCCATCCATAACCGGCATCATGTGATCCATCAGCACCAGATCATACTGGCTGCCCCTGACCATTTTTACTGCCTGCAGTCCATTTTCTGCCGTATCAATCTGCATCCGGAGAGGTTTTAGCAGTTCTTTTGCCACCACAAGATTCAATTCGTTATCATCCACAAGTAAAATGTGTGCCTCCGGGGCAATAAACAGACATTCCGCTTCTTTTTCCGTCACATTATCTTTCTGCCCATTATAATTTACCGCAGAAACAGGCGTCGGATCAATGATTGTCTGTTCTATCGTAAAGAAAAACCTGCTTCCCTTTCCGTATTCACTTTCTACTTCGATAACCCCTCCCATCATATTGACTAAATTCTGGGAAATTGTCAAGCCCAGTCCGGTTCCTTCCACATAACGGTTTCTGTCCATCTCCACGCGCTGAAACGCATCGAACAGAATTTTCTGATCTTCCTTGCGGATTCCGATCCCGGTATCTGCCACCTCATAATAAAGCATTACTTTATCCGTATTTTTCTGTCTGACATGCACGGAAAAGCGGACGCTGCCTTTCTCTGTATATTTAATGGCATTATTCACCAGGTTTATGATGACCTGACGGATACGCCCCATATCCCCTTTCAGCTTACATGGAATATCCTGATCAATATCATAGATCAGTTCCAGACCGGAATGTCCGATCCTGTTTTCCATACTAATCCTCAGATCATGAAACAGTGAACATGTATCATACGGTTCATCAAACAGCTGCATTTTACCGGCTTCCATCTTTGAACAATCCAGCACATCATTGATGATTGTAAGAAGCACACGCCCGGAACTCTGGATATTCAGCAGATATTCCTGCTCCTTCGGTGAATGCCGGGAACGCAGTAAAATCTCTGTAATTCCCACAATAGAGTTCATCGGCGTACGTATCTCATGTGACATATTCGAAACGAAGTTGGTTTTGGCACGGTTGGCATCTTCCGTCTGTAATACAAGACGCTTCATCAGATGGTTCTGCTCTATGATCTTTGTCACATCAACAATCGTCATCATATATCCCTGTATCAGTTCATTGTCCTTTAATACCGTTTCTTCCACCTGATAATGCCGGTCTTTCCAGTCAAAAAAATCCTGACTGCCCTGAATAAATGCATATATCTTATCATCCGTGCTATATCCCTGTTCCTTATTTATAGAAGTAATAATTTTATCCGCCATCGAATTTAAAAAAAGGAAACGGTGATCCGCATCTGTTACAATGACAGCTTCTTTCAGATTATCAATAATATAATTTTTTGCATTTTTGACAGGATCAAACAAGCCGTATTTTACAACGGCAATGCTCATAAAGATACAGGACAACAGAATTCCAAGAGGTGTTGGATCATCTCCTTTTAGAATTTTTAAAATGCGCAGAGACAACAGGAGCATTGGTGAAAGCATCGCTGCGATCATAAGGAAATGGATTTTTCCTTTATTGGGCATACTTCTCTGAGAGCAGTAGGAAGAGATGATGATGCCGATCGTAGTCATGATTTCTGCCAGTAAGAAAGCCATATAGACATAGTACATTGGTGCTGGAGAGATTTCCAGCGTATATCCGTTCAGGTTTGCCTTCGAAGGAGCCAGCCAGTAATCTTTATAGTATAGATGATGATAATCAACGGTTGCGATCATAACATAAAATCCCATGTTTAACACAAGAAGCAGATGGATCACCCACTGTGGGATTTTTATATTTTTCCAGCGTATCATAAACATGAGGGCACAGAAATTACCATTATACCATGTCCTGGTGGGTTTGATAAATGTTTTTTCGTAAATTTTAGTTGACTTTAATTTTCAACATCTGCTGCCAAAGCTGCCCGCACTCTCTTTTTTCAAATCCGGCTTCTTTTCAAACGTACATGATGGATTCCTTTTACGAAACTCATTTGATTTTCCTCCTTATCTTCCCTGATATCCGCGGCCTTCCCTTCCCGGCATATCCTCACTTTTCACATAGCGGGCATTGAACTCCATATTGATCTCACGCAATTCTTTTTTCCCGTCGATGTAATCCTGGTACATTTCCACGAGTCCGGACATGCAGCCATCACAGGCTGCATCAATATTTCCTAATGATTCCGCCACGATCTTCTCCCGCTCTTCTTTTGTTGTCTCTGAAATTAAATAGCCCATTGCATTTCTCTCCTTTTCTTCAAATGCTGTGTTTACTATTACACTTGATTTCATTCCATATCTGATTTCAGTTCGTATTTTGTTTACCTCATATTTTCTTCATTATCCTTGATTGCCGTCCACAGATTTTCCTTTACTTTTTCAAGCCCGGCAGACAATGTTTCCAGCTCACTCTCACTCATTCCGCTTTTCATTATACCATCTGTCATCTCAAATATCTCAATAACTTTATCTGCCATCTCACATCCTTCTTCCGTGAGTGCAATCGTCCAGGAACGGCGGCAGGCGGGATTGCTCTCCCGCTTTACAAGTCCCATCTTTTCTAACCGGTCGATCGTCCGCGACATCGTCGTAACTTCGATCAGGCAGGCATCAGACAATTCTTTCTGGTTCATTGCACCGTGCTCCCTCAGTTCCTTTAAAATGCGCGGCTGTCCCTGTCCCACCGTAAGTCCAAGCTCTATAAAATACGGCCGGATAAACCGCCTTCTTAACATTTCAACATCAAAAATCTCATTTTTCACCCTAACATCACTCCAATTCAAACTGTCCTGTATACAACTGATAATATCTGCCTTTCTGCTCTAAAAGCTCGTCATGACTGCCGCGCTCAATGATCTCACCTTTTTCAAGTACCATGATCGCATTGGAATTTCTTACGGTTGAGAGCCTGTGTGCAATGACAAATACAGTTCTTCCCTCCATAATGGCATCCATGCCTTTTTCGATCAAACGCTCCGTCCTTGTGTCGATCGAACTTGTCGCCTCGTCTAAGATCAGTACCGGAGGTTTTGCGATCGCCGCTCTTGCGATCGCGATGAGCTGCTGCTGTCCCTGAGATAAGCTGCTCCCATCTCCGTAAAGCATCGTGTCATACCCCTGTGGCAGACGGCTGATAAAGGAATCCGCATTGGCGATCTTCGCCGCCTCCCGGATCTCCTCATCCGTCGCATCCAGTTTCCCGTAACGGATATTGTCTGCGATCGTCCCGGTAAACAAATGTGTATCCTGTATGACCATGGCAAGGGAACGCCGCAGGTCATCTTTCCGAATATCTTTGACGTCGATCCCATCATATGTGATCTGTCCCGCCTGAATATCATAAAACCGGTTGATGAGGTTTACGATCGTTGTCTTTCCGGCACCCGTTGATCCGACAAAAGCGATCTTCTGTCCCGGTTTTGCAAACAATGATATTCCGTTCAGCACCGTTTTCTCCGACACATAGCCGAATACGACATCATGGAAACGCACATCTCCCTTTAACAGTACCAGTTCTCCTGATGACAGTTTCCACGCATACAATCCTGTAATTTCCGCGCATTCTGTCAGTGTGCCATCCGCATTTTTACAGACATTGCAGAGTGTCACTTTTCCCTCGTCAATCTCCTCCGTCTCGTCCATCATGTCAAAAATACGCTCTGCACCTGAGAGCGCCGACAACAGGAAATTGACCTGCTGTGTAAACTGATTTAACGGCATCGCACTCTGTCTCACATATACAAGATAAGCCGACAGGCTTCCCAGATCCATGAGCCCGCGGATCACAAACATGCCGCCGACACATGCTGAGAGCGCATAGTTAAAATCTGTCTCTTATACACATCTCCGAGCCCACGAGACCGAGG
>ERZ1027251.478-NODE-478-length-12769-cov-13.659588_pt1 | contig 12769 bp, 5 predicted proteins | sample MGYA00519474_ERZ1027251 | MGnify/ENA primary metagenome ERZ1027251 (study PRJEB26926, sample SAMN06164779) | human gut metagenome | biome: ENVO:00009003; feature: ENVO:2100002; material: ENVO:00002003 | host: Homo sapiens | place: USA | collected 2012 ...
TACCTTATGTGATTGACAAGACGCTCGATCCTACAATGCTCCGTTTCATACAGCCTCTTTATTTACTTGTGTAAAATTGTTATGGGTATAGCCAGTTATTATGCTTGTTGCGATTGTTATGTTATCAGCTTTAGTACAGTACATCTGATAATGTATAGGGGAAAGGCTCTTTTATGTAATAAAAAGTATGTAAGTCTGATAGTTACTTAGGCCATATATACTTTAGTAGAAACTATGGCATAACATTTTCCGCAATACTCATTGGCTTCGGGAATGACCATTCAAAGATTTCACATTGAATTAATAAAAATAACCGGAGTAGGATTATGATTTCCTTCTCCGGTTATAATGAGAGTAAAAGTAAAGAAAACACTTTATTGTAATAGGGCGAGATTATACTAAATTATATATCAAAGACTTTACCTATTTTTACCTTTCAACCTATTAATTGTCTTGACGATTTCGTTCATTACCTTTTTCTTAGAAGTTTGGAATGTTTCAAGTTCCTTAATAATGCTTGTCTTATCATGATATAAATTATACCAACCTAATGTTTCGGCAGCCGCTATACGAAGCTCTTCTTCTTGGCTTTCATTTTTGATAATATTCAGTAATGGATCAATGGCTTTAGTGATAGGTTTATTTCGGAACCTACTTATTTCGCTTTGTATCTGTTTGGTAGTGCTTTCCGGATTGCCAATAAGTGCAAAATCCCTTTCAAGTCCTTTCTTTTGGCGAGGAAAGTATTCCAACAATTCATTCACATAGGAAGAATCGTAGAAAGACCAATCGGCAGCCTGTTTTTTCAATTCATTCAAAGCCATATCATGGTCGAATGTATTGATAGCACTAAAAATTCTGAAACGATGGCGGTTTTCATGTCCGCGCAACAGATAGCTTTCTATCCATGCCGGCAACAATTCCGGATTGCAGTTCTTTTCAACATATTCCACCGCATAGCGACGGATCAGCTCATAACTGTCATTCATGGCTGTCTGCAATACATCGGCAACTTCTGTCGGATAGTTCAAAGCTAATAGGCGTAATGCTTCTAACCGCACTACGAAATAGTTCGATTCGTAGTAACTTTTCTTCAGTAGCTCGACGAGCCCACTATAATTTGCCATTGACAATTGGCGGAGCGCCATTGCCTGCATGTCAGCCATAGGGGAATTCAGCTGTTTTTTCCAGAATGTAACATTTCCTTCCTGCGCAACTAAAGCTTGGTTGATGTCCATATCCAGCCCGGCATTATTGGTGAAATGAAAAGTCGGGTCACCGATCAGATGATTTTCCAAGAAGCAGGTAAAACGGGTGAACTGCCCGATGCGCATACCGGCAGCTAACAAGCCGAGAAATTCATCCGGCCATTTATCTTGAATGGTGTTAACCGTACATCCCATAGTAGCAATGGTCTTACCCTTATTAAATATGTAAGAACCTACAATGTTGTCATCCAAATGGAAAGAAGCGTTGAAACAAGCATCAAACAATATAAAACGCGCATTAGGAGTCAAAAGACGAATATCTTCAGTATAGATATCCATATTACGATTTACAATGGAATCCGATTTTATTTTCTCCTCATCGAAAGCTTCCGCACACCAACTTTCAGGTACCCCATACTGCTTGGCATATTCTCTGATAGCAGCTTCACGCCCATGTTTCTTGGCGTATGAAGGCACTTTGCTTCGCAAGAATATTTTGGCATTCTCAATACTCAAATTAATACCGGAACCATTTTCATAGCCATTGATATACTGCATGGTGGGGCCACCGTGGTGATGGAATAGCATGACATCTAATCCTTCGCGCTGAATCTCGTTCAAGTATAATGGTTTCATCGGATAGCGCATGTCAAAATCATAGAACTTCACTGTATTACCCGATTTGAATATTTGCGGCAATTGCTCGCGTAAGGCCATTTGCTCACCGCTCCATGCCAAAGGATCTTCGGAATTGTAACCATGGCCGCGGGCCATAGTCAGTTGGTCAAATGCATTTTGCTTTGCTTTTTCGGCAACTGCCTTTTTTAAGTAATCGCGTAGCATCTGATACCGGTTCTCCCCTTCCAAATGCAATGGACGGATACGGGCCGAATAAATATCCGGTGAAATATACTGTTTAGAATCAGCACGCAATGTCATATAATGATAGTCAGGTATCAAACTGTCTTGTTTAATATAATCAAATTTTAATCCGAAGTCATCATAATAACGGTCGGAAGGAACGCTTGATTTCTGCCAATTGGCTTTGGGAGACCTTTTGAAAGCCGAAGATAGATGATGTGCATCACGAATCATTGGAATAGGGATGTCACCTATAAATACGCAACCCTCCAAAGGCATTTTCTCATTCTCATGCAATTTGACAAGCTGCTCACGAATAGGTTCGGGCCTTTTCCAATCATCAATCAGCAAGTAAGTACCTAAGCCTTCTTTTTCTATACTGGTACGATAAGCATCAATTTCACTTTTCGCTTCATCATAACTTTTCTGATCGACTACAATTGCAAAAGTAGTCTTTGTTTTTATACTAGGATGTACAACTGTTTGCGCCTGCATATCCTGTAAGCACAAAGCGGTAATTGCCAAAAGGATGTATTTCTTCATATTTATAAACTTAATCTTTTGATTGTCTGTTCAAGTTCTGCTTTTAAATCTTCCGGAAGATTGGCTGTTTGTTGCATCTTCTTTATTTCTTCAAGAATGTGTGGCCGTTGTACAGAATTAGTAAACCAACCTAATGCTTCGGCCATTACTACACGTACTTCCTGTGGATTACCTGCATCACGAATTACATTCAAATAATCATCCACGTGGAAATGGAACGTATAGTTACGCACATTGCGGATTGCACTGATACGTTTTGCTTCCGGTGCAGCTACATCCATCAAAGTCTGATGGACTTTTGCCTCTTGTACACACATTCTCTCCAGACTTCTTAGTAACCGCTTTTTCTCCTCGTTTTCATTCAAACGGTCAACTTTTGCATAAAAGCTTTCTATTACTTTTTCCACTTTCTCTTTCGGATAAAGGCTTAAAGCTTTGTTGGCACTCATTTGTACGCGTAAACGTTCATTATGTTCGACCAATGCTTCCACAATAGCGGGCAATAAGGAATCGTCACCTACAAATCCGGCATAAATGGCACTTTGGCGAGCTACCATTTCATAAGCATCGTTCAAACCTTCGCGTAATGCTTCGATGAAGTTATCGTCCTGATAACGGCTCAACAACTTGATAGCCTCCATACGAACCGTATTGAAACCGCTTTCCCGGTACTTTTTCAGGAGCAACGGAGACAATTCCTTTTGGGTATCGGTATCAGCCAACATACGCATGGCCAAACTTTGTACATCAGCGTATGGGCTGTTTAACAAATTCTTCCAATAAGCTTTGTCATTTTTGTGTAGCGTTATATCGGTACTTAAAGTATTGGCTTCGACAGGAGCAAAACGGAAAGTGGGATCACCAAACAAATGACCCTCAAGTGATGCGATCAGCTTATTGTATTGCCCGGCTCGTACACCATGGGACAACAAACCAATCATTTCAATAGTCCAGCGGTCTTGCAATACGTTACGGGTATTTCCTTGTGCCACCAATGTCTGACCGTCATTAAAAATATATTGTCCTGCTATATAGTCGTTTTCGTGAAAAGAACCGTTGTAGCACGCATCAAACATTATCATCTTCGGATTGGTGGAAAGATTTCTCTTCATTAAATCTTCCGTTACGATACGTTCATCAGCGTAGTGAAGAGAGTCTGCTTCCCAGAACTTAGGATTATCCAGGTCTTTAAAAAACACCTCATTCACTTGTCGCTTTTCCTGCATCTGAATACGTAAGGTGTCTTTATCACGTTTTCCAACATGGGCCATGACTGCATTATAAAGTGTACTCTTCAACATTTTATAACGATTATTGAAATCAGTGCATGCCAATTCATCATTAATAAGCTGCCCTGTTGGCATTCCATGCTCATGAAACATAAATAAGTCAAGGTCCTTTCGTTGCAATTCGCTGAATAACTTATATTTCATAGGGTGTTTCATTCGGAAGTTCCAATGTTTGAATCCCATTTGACGACCAAAAGCTAATGGAAAGTTCTCCATATAAGCTTTTTCGTCATCCATCCATACAATCAGGCAATCGGAATTGTAAGAACCACCATTGAATGAGAATACCCGATCCAATTGATTATGCTTATCTGCCTTGGCAGCAGCAGCTTTCTTCAAATATGAGGCAATGGCCGCATATTTATCCCCTTCCTTTTTTTCCGGATACTTGATACGAGCTGAATAGAAAGTAGGATTTAGCCGCTGGGGACTGTCTTCTGTCAATTTGTAGTAGAAATGCTGATGATTTACTGAGTCTTGCCTGATGAACTCAAACTTTAAGTTCAGATCATCATAAAAGCGGTCGGTAGGTACGGAAGACTGATCCCAAGGAAAGGCTTTCTCATTCATTTTGAATGCAGTAGTCATGTGTTGTGCATTACGTACCAATGCGACAGGCACATCACCGATTAAAACCAGACCTTCCAATGAAGGGCATTCTTGATATGTTTTGATGATCATCTGTTTGACTTGATCTGGATTTTGCCAATCACCGCTGATCAGATAAGTTGCCAAACCATCATCTTCAACCGCAGTTTTGTACTGATGCATGGCATCTTTGGTATTTGCATAAGTCTGGTTATCTGTTATAATAGCAAAAGCGGTAGGTTGCTTGACCAATGGCTTTATGACTGTTGTTTGTGCATTTCCTGCCAGTGGCAAAAGAAATGCCAGATATATTATTTTTTTAATCATGGCCAATTAATTTTTAAGTCTGTAATATGTACGGTCGGCTTCTTCACGAAGGTTCTCGGATAAGCTCTTATCTTTTCTCAGTTGATCGCATACCCGAAGGATGTCAGGCTTCCGATAAGAATGAGTGAACCAAGCAAAAGCCTCCAATAAACAAGTTTTTAGCTTTTCACTTTCACTGGAGTCGGTAAGTAAAGCCAAGAGGCCGTCTACACAGGCATGTGCCATATGATTTTTCAGAGAATTGCAATAAAGGATGCGCCAACGTTCGGAGGTTTCTTTGCTTAATAACTCTTTTTGCATGCTACGACTATTATTGGCATCCTCCAAAACCTTACGCATATCCTCCTTGTCTTGCAACACATAGGTCTCAGCCATTACTTTATCAATTGCCGCCTGTACGGCTGCCTGATCAAAGACCTGAAGCCCCAAACTCACATTAAATGCCACACGCTCGGATAGGTTGTCTTCTACATAGGCTTTGATTTGCGGATAAACATACTCGTTCAGTCCCACATGTTGCATCATACGAACAGAGGTACGACGAATAAATTCATAGGAATCCGTAATGGCCAAGTGTAAGACTTCCCGGAAGTTTTTGTCACCAATCTTCTCAAGCAATGCCAAGCAGGTGAAACGTACCATCATGAACGGGGAAGTTTCAAAAGTTTTTCTTAATAAATCAGAAATACCCGGATAGTCATTGCGATAAAGGTTGTGCAAAGCAAAATTCTGTATGTCGGCATAGGGCGACTGTAATAACTCCAACATGCGGGACTCGCTATATGGTTCTTTGAACAAAGCATTGGCATCTACCTCATTGATAGATTGAAAACGTAGAGTAGGGTCACCGGTAATGTGCGATTCGAGAATATTCGTCAATTTAGCCCATTGCCCCACTCGTGCTCCCATGCCTAACAGGCCGAGCATCTCGTTTGCCATTTTATCTTGCAGTACATTGACTGAATTGGCAAAAGTAGTTACGCATTTTCCCTCCGACATGATATAACGTCCGGCAATGTAATCTTTTTCCCGAAAATCACCATTATAGCATGCATCGAAAATTACCATACGGCTATTAGGCTTAAACTCTGTAACTTCCGACAGGATAATACCGGTGCGCAGGTCTAGTAAAGAATCTTCTGCAATTACTTTGGGATCATCATAGCCTGCAATCCAAGTAGTGTCCAAACCGTATGTGTTTTTCATCATATCCAGCATTTCGTCGAAAGACTTTTTGTTGTTTTGCTTTCTACGCGCTAAACCACGATAATAGTACTTCATTGCATCTACATGAGCATTCCACCTATTAGTAGCGGGACTACCGGAAAGATATTGACGTTCGGGCATACCATGCTCATGAAAAATAGACAAGTCCAGATCTGTGCGTTTCAGCATATTAATGACATCGTCCTTGGGATAATCGCTGAAATTATAACGGATGAAACGGGCCCGTCCCTCTTTATCGAATACGCCCGGCATTTGTTCGCGAATAGTAAAGGTTTCCGGTGTCCATGCAGTCAATGAGTTAGAGTAAGAGCCATCACCTGTATAGGAGAAGAATTGGTCTAATTTATTGTTTGTCTGGTGCTCAGCCACCACTTTTTTTAAATAGCGGCTGATTTGCGCATGCGGTTCTTCGCCGTTATCAACAGCTTTGACACGTGCAGAATATATGTCACACCGAATTTGCTGTGGAGATTTTATAGCCAAATTATAATAGAAGAAATTATTTTCGACACTGTCCTGTTTCAAAAAATCGAATTGTAGGTCGAAATCATCGTAGAAACGGTCGCTGGGCACTGAAGAATCTCTCCAGTCATTGTTTTTCTCATCCATTTTAAAAGCGGAAGTCATATGCTGGGCTTTGCGGAGCATTGGAATAGGAATATCACCGACAAATACCACTCCTTCCAATTTATCCTTTTTGTAGAGCTTAACAATAACTTTCTTTACATCTTCCGGTTTCTTCCATTCATTGTATACGATGAACGTAGGCAACCCTTCCTTTCCTAGAATCTCCTGATAGGCTTTAAGCTCGGCTTCGCAAGCCTGAAATGTCCCTTTATCTGTAATTACAGCAAAAGAGGTATCCTTTACTTTCACAGCCGGTTTAACAAATGTCTGTGCCCGCAGAGATAATATGCTGCAGAGCATCAAACTTCCAGTTATTAATTTACGCATGTTTTGTAATATAGATTTCGTTATGTAGCATTAAAAATTACATCCTAAACTTATCGACAAGTAAGTACGCCCATCATAATCATAGTCAGAGGTATTTATACGATCGAATACAACTTTTGCAAATAAGTTCATACGTCTGTTTTCTCTGACTTGTTGCGAATACGTTATCGACCCGCCAATACGATAGTAATCACAAGTATAATAATTAGTCAGCCCTTGTTGTAATTCGGTTACTGTCGGATAGTCTGCATGGCTACCACCATATACATATTCACCTCCCAGATTATTGTTATACGCAACATGAACATCTATTAAAAGCCTGCGATTCAAGCTATTTCCTAACACAAAATTCTTTTTACCGCCTAAGCCTAAAGATAAATTTTCTGCATTCTGTACAGAATTAGGCATTAAATATTCATCGTCTTGCTTGGTATAATTCACATTTAATTCTGCTTTCCAACTATATTCATTCCCGCGGTTTCTGCTTAATGCATAATTAAGAGAAGCGGTTTGTGTCTTGTACGTAGAACGGATGTTATTATATAATTCCACCCAGCCACTTTGTGATTCAGAGTTATCGCGTTGAGAAATATACTGAATACCATCGATATTGCGGTTTGTATATGTGGTTCTCATATAATTGGTATAGTTCTTTCCTTCCTGAATCATCGTTAAAGAAACATGGGCGGTTTTATCTTTTACACCAGCTATTTTTTTAGGAGTCGTATAGCTCTGCTGAACAGTTTCCGCTTTTACATCGTAACTGCCCTCAAGCAGTAAATTGAAAGAGGGCATACTGAAGTTGTACTGGAGAGCTCCACCGAAACGGTCTCCAATATAATTGCTGGTTACACCGCTGCCTATTCCTTTTATGGCTGTTCCCAAACCGTATAATATATAATAATCTTGATCCACATAAGAGTTGACATTACTCATTCTTGAGTCTTCCTTGATAGAACTATACTTGAAACTTGCACCAAACTTGTGTGAATTATTCAACTTGTAAGTAATCCCCGGCGTCAGTCCCAGCGTATAAAAACGGGTATCCACACGCGGGTCGCGCTGTTTGGCAGCTAATGTAGCTACATAATTACCTTCCAACCCCAATGCCCAATGATTACCAAGTAAAGGAGTAGCTGCACGAAACTTCAGATCGTAATATTGATTTCTCCATTTACTTAAGTGCTGGTCTGCGACATAGTAAGGCATTCCCCTGAATGGATCGGCAATGGAGGCGTTATATCCGGCATCTGTCAGATTTTTTTGTGCAAAATTAAATGCTCCCCATACATATGCATTTTTCAGATTGATAAAGCCTTCACTGGATACACCTACGATAGTCTCTTTCTGCCCCTCTTGCGGACGGCAATAGTTTCCGTCCTGTAAGTCATATCCCAATATAACATTCGAATAATTCTGAATATCATCGAATGGCATACCGGCAGCATTCTGTGAATGAGACCATAGTCGTTTTGTTTTCAATTGTTCCATAGCGGCAGGAGAGAAACCCTGTGCCGCTCCCACCATACTTACAAAGCAGGCTATCACTACCAGCAGGCAGCTTTTCATATAGTTCATATATTGTTTTTTCATTGTTCTGTCCTTTTAATTAATTATTGCAATGTGTGATTCCATGAAGGCATTTTTGCTCCATTACGACGCATTACAGGAACAACGCCACGTTCAAAGTCATCCGTACTGTTGTTTGTATCCTGATATATGTATGTGCCTGTTTCTTCGCGAATAATAGGATTACCTTCTTCGCCTGTGGACAATTTACGAGCAATACCTAAACCGCAGTAAGTAGCTCCTACCCAAGTAATACCTGCATCAAGTACACCGGGGACACGTTTTGCATTCATCTTTGACTCATTGTTTACTGCTTCAACAGCATCCAATACATATTTAATAGGTATTTTTGCATAATAAACATTGCTGTTCGGTTTGCTAAGATCTGTTGTCTTCATATTTTCATCGTTGACCGGATCCCAAGCTTCTCCTTCAGGAACACGAAAAATCACATAAGCACCTCCGAATACGGATGTCAAATATTGTGGTATACTTCCCATCTCTGCTTTTCCTTGGTAGAAAACATGTTGCATATCATAAGCTGCCTGGTCAGGGAAATTTGGATTATTCATATTAAACTCAAACTCAGAACTACTGCCGTCGATAGGACTTTGAGGGTTATAGATGTCCAACTGATGATTAGCGGCAAATTGAGAAATAATGCAAGATTCACCTGGTGCTAACGGATATTCGGTTCCATTTCCTGGAAATTTCCACACACGTTCTCCATATGCATAATTATTACCATCCGCTTCCGGCCAAATTGGTAGTTTAGTAGTAGCTGTACCTGGAGTTAGATTTGCGAAATAAATACCGTCCAAATACAAAACGTCAGCAGAGTTATTGTATATCTCATAGAACTGGTCGCGGAAATAGACTCCCCCCTTTTCCGGACGGCTACCGCAATAATAAATCTCCTTGAAAATTAAAGGGCTCACTTTAAGGCCTTGCACTTCAATATTCAATGCGCTGCCATGTTTAAATAATGCTGCATTTACAGAGTTACCATTGATATAATACTCGCTATTTTCTGTATCAATAGCTGTACCGGATACTGTTACTGAATAAATTCCGGGGATAATCCCGTCTACTTTCACACTATTATCAGTTACTTCTTTTACATAATGTAAATCTTCATCGTAATTGTCAAACTTTACAGTCAGATCTTTCAGCGTGGATATATTTTCAACGGTAATATCCAAATATACATCAACTGTGATAGGATTCACTTCTGCTGCGCCAGACATGTCCCTGAAGGAATCGCATCCTATCAAAAGGGTACTTGCCAATGCAAACAAATATATTAAATATTTTTTCATAACTTCCTAAACATTATAAAGTGAGTGATAATTCCAGCCCAAAGAAAAATCGGTTATTCAATTGAATATATGAACCCGGATTACGTTTGGATTCTCTGCGCGGATAACTTCTGAACATATTGTTGGCAAAGAAAGAAACACGTAGCATATCGCTAATTTCTTTAGTTACATTCAAGTTAAAACAAAAATAAGGACTATATGATTCTTTTATAGCATTATTATGACTTACATTATTCAACATATATCCATATCCTGCATCTTTTACTTGCTGGGTAGTGGTATATTGCCCTTCGGGAAACATATTTACAGACGCATCTTCCAATGCTAAATAGCCCACAGGTATAGAATCGTTTCCAAACGTATTCCAATTAGACTGCTGCCAAATAGCTTGTGCTGTCATCGTAACAACAAAACCGATACGCGGGATATTGTGAGTGGCACGTAAAGTCGTTACAAATTGCTGTTTATAACTTGCATTGCCATCTTGAGAATAAATGGCCACCGGTTTACGGGCTGAAGCAGCATCTTCGCTATTGTCATAGAAGCTATAACCCTGACGCCAACTTTTAGTACGCATCCATGAACCATTTATTTGGAAAGCCGTACGGATAGCATCAATACGTCCGATGTTCAAATCAAATTCTAAACCTTTGGTTTCTATATTTAAATTATTAGTTGGTTTTGCATAAGTAGACAATACCGGTAAGCTACTACTAAGTTCTATTCCGTTTTCTGTGCGCTGGTATTCATTATAGATAAATGTATTGAAGGTATTGAAAGTTTGGCTCATTACATAACCATCCTTCAGACGCTCCTTATAAGCTATTACATTCAGATTGGTTTTACCCACTCGTAAATTAAATCCGACTTCCGCCTTATGATTTTGGGCAATCTTTAAATCTGAGTTATCTACTTGCCGAACTTCTGTGGTGGTCATGAACAAACGCTGGCTTTCCGGAATATTTTCATTGGCAAGCTCATTTATATTGATATATTCAAAATATGCATTTTCCGGATATAAATAGAGAAGAGAAGGCATCTTTGCAGCAATACCGTAACCTCCCTGAAGACTTAATAAATTCGGAATCAAATCAATGGATGCATTTACACGTGGCGAGAAAATACCCCCTACTACTGAGGTATGATCATAACGCACACCAGCCTGAATGTTCAAATCATGCGTACCACTTATAGACCATTTAAAATTATCTTCCACATATGCACCAAATTGGTTAATGAAAGGAATATCCTTATAGTTACGTGGACGGAAAGATGAATTATGACCGTATTGACTACGATAAGGAGGAGTACTTGGGTCATAAGTTTTTCCTTTACCAACGTTACCGTCACTCCGGAAATCCGCACCAATCAAGATGCGGTTGTTTACATGACCGCTCGCCTTGAATAGAGAACTCGTTACCTTAGCAAACAAATTAACTTCACGACTATCAATCTCATAGTGTCCCAAATAGCTGCTTGGCAGATAAACAGCATAATGATTTATGTCTTCCGGTCCAAAATTAGTAATTTGATTACCATTGACATCATAGATGTGCTGACCTGCAAAGTTACTAAGCACCGCACCGTTTGTAGTGGTCATGGAATAAGGAGATGTGGCAGAACTGTATACGGTTTCATAATAACTGTCTTTATCCATATACGTACCCGACAATACATAGCGTAGTGTTTTTAACCAGCCCTTATTTATATTCCATGTACCATTGGTATTCAAAGTAAAACCTATATCGCGGCCTTCCGAAGCTGTTTTAGTTTGTTCATCATCAGGATTACGTTCACGTTGATCCTTACCATAAATAAAATCAAAGCTGGAATTGGTACGTAACTTATTATTAAAGAAAGTATTTGAATAGAGCAACTTTGTTGTGGCACGCTGATAGTGCTGGTAACTGGATATTGGATTATTCGTATTATAAGCATAATCTGCACTTACATTTAAAGCACCTTTCTTTTTTCCAAGTTCAAAACCGGTTCCCATAGACACCTGATAGATATTGGGATTGGCTTTTGCTTTGACACGTAGCGGCTCACGACCAGCTTTTGTATTAATAATTACTGCTCCTGAGGTCAGATCACCATATTCAACAGAAGGGATACCACGAACAATTTGTATAGACTCTATATTTTCTGTAGAAATACTGCGAACATCGGTTCCACCAGCCGGCGAGGCACCTCCGGCCAATGAAGCGGGTGTTTCCGTACCACTTAATACCGTAGGGTTCATCGCAGATAAATTAGCATTATTTGAGATGGGGGCACCATCACGAATTATTGCAGTACCCATAGCATTCATCGGAGCTTCCGGACCACTGGAACTGGAAACTTGACGGATGTTAATCTGTTGTGCCGAACTCATATCCTGATTCTGTGAAATTCCACCTGGCATCAATGACATTACATCATATAAACTGGTCGCTTGCATATGGTCCATAGCAGAGCGGGAAATGTGAGAAGATGTGGATTTGCCTGAACGGCTGTTGGTTGCAGTTACTGTAACTTCTTTCAACTTAAAATCCTCATTCCTCATTGTAAAATTAAGAACCAAATCCTTATTTACATTTATTAAGGTGTCAATGGAGACTTTGCCCAAATATTGAATTTGCATACGAATTTTACCAGTAGGTACATTTTCCAGCGTGTATCTACCATTTTCATTAGAGGTTGTTCCCAATGCAATTTCAGGAATGGACACAGCAGCAAATTCTAAAGGCAAACGCCTGTTGTTGTGACCGTACTCATAAACAGTGCCTGTAAGTTTTACTTTGTAATTGTTTTGCGATCTAACTGGGAGAGCTACTCCTAAACTAATAACCACAAGCATGTAGATAATAGTATTCCATCTGTCTCTTATACACATCTGACGCTG
>ERZ1027251.485-NODE-485-length-12654-cov-4.348282_pt1 | contig 12654 bp, 7 predicted proteins | sample MGYA00519474_ERZ1027251 | MGnify/ENA primary metagenome ERZ1027251 (study PRJEB26926, sample SAMN06164779) | human gut metagenome | biome: ENVO:00009003; feature: ENVO:2100002; material: ENVO:00002003 | host: Homo sapiens | place: USA | collected 2012 ...
CGAGATCAGCCTCGGTCTCGTGGGCTCGGAGATGTGTATAAGAGACAGGCTGTAGCTATTGTAGATCCGGAACTGATGTATTCCATGCCGAAAGGACTGACTGCCGCTACAGGTATGGACGCGCTGACTCACGCCATCGAAAGTTATATAACTCCGGGTGCATGGGCTATGAGCGATATGTTCGAACTGAAAGCGATTGAAATGATTGCTCAGAACTTGAAAGCAGCGGTAGATAACGGTAAAGACACAGTTGCCCGCGAAGCAATGTCGCAGGCTCAATATATTGCCGGCATGGGATTCTCCAATGTAGGTTTGGGAATCGTACATTCCATGGCTCACCCGTTGGGCGCTTTCTATGATACTCCTCACGGCGTTGCCAATGCGCTGTTGTTACCTTATGTCATGGAGTACAATGCTGAGTCTCCGGCTGCTCCGAAATATATCCATATTGCCAAGGCGATGGGCGTCAATACAGACGGTATGACAGAAACTGAAGGTGTGAAGGCGGCTATCGAGGCAGTGAAAGCGCTTTCTCTGAGTATCGGTATCCCACAGAAATTGCATGAAATCAATGTGAAGGAAGAGGATATTCCGGCATTGGCGGTGGCTGCATTCAATGACGTTTGCACAGGTGGTAATCCGCGTCCTACGTCAGTAGCGGAGATTGAAGTATTATATCGGAAAGCATTCTGATTTTAATTGTATAAGGTTTGTTTTTTATAAGCATCCGGAGGATCTGGACAGGTGCTCTGGATGTTTTTTTACTGTTTAGCGTGTGTTTTTTGAAAATAATTCCTACTTTTGTTCAATTCAATTGTATGAAAACACGCCTGTATGACTGAGGATAATAATTTGGGATTAGAATTTAAATACTTGATAGTTAATGACATGGACCGCAAATTCGGTCTGTGGGTGAATACGGTTGGCTATCAGTCTATCCCTCCCGATTCTCCTTATCCGCTGAAGGAGCATCCGTCCGGTTACTATTTCAATGCCGAAAAAGGAAGAGTATTGCGGGAATATCAATTGGTCTATATTACAAAAGGGCGCGGTTTGTTTTCTTCCGATTCTACTCCTGAAAGACAAGTTTGTAAAGGTCGGCTGATGGTGTTGTTTCCCGGACAGTGGCATACTTATTATCCATTGCGGCAGACCGGATGGACGGAATATTACATTGGTTTTGAAGGTCCGGCGATTGATACGATTGTGGGCGATGCCTTTCTTTCTCAGGAAAGACAGATATTGGAAGTCGGTATTAATGAAGAACTGGTATCTTTGTTTTCCCGCGCTTTGGAAGTGGCAGAAGCGGATAAAATATCTGCCCAGCAATACCTTTCCGGAATCGTACTTCACATGATTGGTATGATTCTTTCGATTTCCAAGAATAAGGTCTTCGAGATGAGTGATGTCGATCAGAAGATCGAGCAGGCAAAGATACTTATGAATGAAAATGTATCCGGCAATATTGATCCGGAGGAACTGGCGATGAGACTGAATATCAGTTACTCATGGTTCCGCAGGGTTTTTAAGGAATATACCGGCTATGCACCCGCCAAATATTTTCAGGAACTGAAACTTCGTAAAGCCAAGCAAATGTTGGTGGGAACTTCCCAGTCAGTAAAAGAAATTTCTTTTTTTCTGGGCTTCCAGTCTACCGAATATTTTTTCTCCTTTTTCAAAAAACGTACCGGGCTTACTCCGCTTGAATACCGCTCGTTCGGTCGGGAAGAATAAACATAAAGTTATTTATTGTTAATCTCCTCGATGTGATTTAACCTTTCCGTTTTAATCTGGTCAAATATAATATTGCAATGATGCAATCGGTTTATTATCAGATTAACTATAAAAGAAAAAAGAAATGAAAAGAATCGTATTTTGGATGGTAGCTTTGCTACTGATGAGTGGTGTGGCAATGGCACAAGGAAATCGCCAGGGTGGAAGACAACAGATGGATCCGAAAACCCGTGCGGAACGTATGACAGAGCGTATGGTGAAAGAATACTCTTTGAATGAAGATCAAAAGCAACAATTACAGGATGTCAACCTTACATGGGTGCAAAAGATGGCTGCTAATCAGGGCGGACGTTCGAAAGATAATAAAGCTGCCAAGATGACTAAGGAAGAGCGGGAAAAGAAGATGGCGGAAATGAAGAAGTCCCGTGAAGATTATGATGCCCAGTTGAAGAAGATTATGACTAAAGAACAATACGATAGCTATGTGAAAAAACAGGCTGAACGTGAGAAACAGATGAAAGAAGGGCGTCAGAACCGGCAAAAAAGACAAGGGTAATATAGATTGTAATGAATGGATGTACTTCCTTTCGGAAGAAGAATTAAGGAGATACTACTGATTTTTGAGGTAGTATCTTTTTTGTATTCGGGTGATTCTTATTTTGCTTTTTGAGGTTGTGAACAAGTCACATCCTGCTTGTTTAAAAATGAGTCTCTTATATAGTTAATTTGTTTGTTACTAATTAATTAACCTGTTAATAACTTTGTTGATAACGTGGTTAATATAAGATTGGGGTTGTGAATAAAGGAACTGTAATCAGTAGAATCTTACCGGAGAGAGATAAAAAAAGAACCACTTAAAAAGCGATTCTTTAGTAAGTTGCGGAGATCCGACTCGAACGAATGACCTTTGGGTTATGAGCCCAACGAGCTACCAACTGCTCCACTCCGCGATGTTTAACGGGTGCAAAGGTACGGCTTTTCTTGAATAAAACAAATTATTCTCCAATTATTTTTTAGAAAAAAGATCGAATTATCTATATTGTGCTGAAAATGAGAGAGGTATTGATGGAACTTTTTTTAGTACCTATTAATATACAAATGTTAATATTCTGTGCGTTTTCTTGTGTGGTCTAAAGAAAAGAATTACTTTTGCTCAAAATATTCAGCAATGTGCAATTTGTATAACCTATGACCGTATCAAAAACGAAAGCCAAGTTAGTAGACGTTGCCCGCCAGCTTTTTGCAAAGATGGGGGTGGAGAACACTACGATGAATGATATCGCCCTCACTTCGAAAAAAGGTAGAAGAACGCTTTATACCTATTTTAAAAGTAAGGATGAAATCTATTTGGCTGTTGTAGAATCGGAATTGGATATCTTGTCGGATATGATGAAGAGGGTGGCTGATAAAAACATTTCGCCGGACGACAAACTGTTGGAACTGATATATACCCGATTGGATGCAGTAAAGGAGGTCGTTTATCGGAATGGAACCCTGCGTGCTTATTTCTTCCGTGATATATGGCGGGTAGAAAAAGTGCGAAAGAAATTTGATGCGAAAGAAATCCAGATTTTTAAAGCTGTGTTGTTGGAGGGACAGGCGAAAGGAGTGTTTCACATTGATGATGTGGAGATGACTGCCGATTTGATACATTACTGTGTGAAGGGAATTGAAGTTCCTTATATCCGTGGGCATATAGGAGCTCATCTGGACGAAGAAACAAGAAATAAATATGTGTCCAACATTGTGTTTGGCGCACTGCATAGAACAGAAATTTAATTAAATAACTTTTAGTATGGGATTATTAGACGGAAAAACAGCCATTGTAACCGGTGCCGCCCGTGGTATTGGCAAGGCTATCGCTCTGAAGTTTGCTGCCGAAGGTGCAAACATTGCATTTACTGACCTGGTCATTGACGAAAATGCAGAAAAAACAAGGGTAGAACTGGAAGCAATGGGTGTGAAAGCCAAAGGTTATGCTTCTAACGCTGCTAACTTTGAAGATACTGCAAAGGTCGTAGAAGAAATCCATAAGGACTTCGGACGTATCGATATTCTGGTGAACAATGCCGGTATCACTCGTGACGGTCTGATGATGCGTATGAGCGAACAACAATGGGATATGGTAATCAATGTGAACCTGAAGTCTGCATTTAACTTCATCCACGCTTGTACACCTGTTATGATGCGTCAGAAAGCTGGTAGCATTATCAACATGGCATCTGTAGTGGGTGTTCACGGTAATGCGGGACAGGCTAACTATGCTGCTTCCAAAGCCGGCATGATTGCATTGGCCAAGTCTATCGCACAAGAACTGGGCTCTCGTGGCATCCGTGCCAACGCCATTGCTCCGGGATTCATCCTGACAGATATGACTGCTGCTCTTTCTGACGAAGTGAGAGCTGAATGGGCAAAGAAAATTCCTTTGCGTCGTGGCGGTACTCCTGAAGATGTGGCAAACATCGCTACCTTCCTGGCATCAGATATGTCTTCTTACGTATCAGGTCAGGTGATTCAGGTAGATGGTGGTATGAATATGTAATCGAACAGTATGACTGTCGTATACGAAGACAACCATATAATTGTAGTCAACAAGACCGCTTCCGAGATTGTCCAGGCAGACAAGACGGGCGATACACCGCTTTCGGAAACTGTGAAGCAGTACCTGAAAGAGAAGTATCAGAAACCCGGAAATGTTTTCATCGGTGTGACACACCGGCTGGACCGCCCCGTAAGCGGCCTTGTTATTTTTGCCAAAACGAGTAAGGCACTCACTCGTCTGAACGAGATGTTCCGTACCAGTGAAGTGAAAAAGACTTACTGGGCAGTAGTAAAGAATGCCCCCAAAGAGCCGGAAGGTGAATTGGTGCATTATCTGGCACGTAACGAGAAGCAGAACAAGAGTTTTGCTTATGACAAAGAAGTGCCGAATAGCAAGAAAGCGATTCTGAATTATCGGCTGATCGGACATTCGGAGAATTACTATCTGCTTGAAGTAGACTTGAAAACCGGACGTCATCATCAGATTCGTTGCCAGTTGGCAAAAATGGGATGTCCCATTAAAGGAGACCTTAAATATGGCGCTCCGCGTTCCAATCCCGATGGCAGTATTTGCCTGCATGCGCGGAAGGTACGCTTCATCCATCCCGTGTCAAAAGAGCTGATAGAGCTCGAAGCCCCTCTTCCCGAAGGAAATTTATGGAAAGGATTTGAACTGCTTTAGTCAGTGCAAGTCCTTTTTCTTTTGCCAAAAGAGTAAATATCCCTGCCATCCATTCGGTAAACTCTGGCGACAGCCTGATAGTTCCGGAATAGAGTTTATATTTGCATCATGAAAACTATAATTCATGAAGTAAATCCTACCATGAAACAATTTCGAATTAACAAGAAAAATACAGATGAACGCATTTAAACTTTTAATGGCTGCTTCCTGCTTTTTAGGTCTGGCAACGAGCGGAGTGGCAAAACAGGACTATTCAAAGAGTGAGGGATTGTTACAGTATGTCGATCCTTATATCGGCTCCGGTTTTCACGGGCATGTATTTGTCGGAACGAGTGTTCCGTACGGCATGGTGCAACTCGGACCCAACAATATCCATAAAGGCTGGGACTGGTGTTCGGGATATCATTATTCCGACAGTATTCTGATTGGTTTCTCTCATACTCATTTAAGCGGTACGGGATGTACCGATCTGGGGGATATTCTGATTATGCCTCTCAATGAAATCCGTACTCCCAGAGGTAACCAGGATGATATACGTGACGGTTATGCGTCGAAATACTCACATGACAATGAGATAGCCCGTCCGGAATATTATTCTTTAATTCTGGACAGATACAATATCAAGGCCGAACTGACAGCTACTGACCGGGTAGGTTTTCATCGTTATACCTATCCCGAAGGAAAACCGGTCTCTATACTGATTGACCTGCGTGAAGGAAACGGTTCCAATGCATACGACAGCTATATTCGCAAAGTAGATGACTATACAGTGGAAGGTTATCGGTATGTCAGAGGGTGGAGCCCGTCGCGAAAAGTATACTTTGTGCTGAAGAGCGATCAGAAGATCGAGAAATTTACGGCTTATGACGATAATACCCCCAAACTTTGGGATCAACTGAAAGTAGAATCGGTGAAAAGTGTGCTTACTTTCGGCAATGTGAAAGAAGTAAAGATTAAAGTGGCTATTTCTTCCGTAAGTTGTGACAATGCAGCGATGAACCTGCAAGCGGAACTTTCTCACTGGGACTTCGACAAGGTGGTGAAGATGAGCAGTGACCGCTGGAACAAACAGTTGGATAAGATGACCGTAGAATCAGACGATGAGGCTGCCAAACGTGTGTTTTATACCGCACACTATCATACCATGATCGCTCCTACATTGTATTGTGATGTCAATGGTGAGTATCGGGGGATGAATGATATGATTTACACAGACCCGAAGAAAGCGAATTATACCACTCTCTCCCTTTGGGATACTTATCGCGCCTTGAATCCTCTGATGACTATCATTCAGCCCGAAATGGTGGACAATGTAATTAATTCAATGCTTTCCATTTATCGGCAACAGGATAAACTTCCTATCTGGCCTTTGATGAGCGGTGAAACAAATTGTATGCCGGGATATAGCTCTGTTCCGGTGATTGCAGATGCTTATCTGAAAGGATTTACCGGATTTGATGCGGAAGAAGCCTTGACGGCTATGAAAGCGACAGCAACTTATGAAGGGCAGAACGGAGTTCCTTACGTGATGGCCAAAGGATATATCCCTGCTGATAAAATCCACGAAGCTACTTCCATCGCTATGGAATATGCAGTAGATGACTGGGGAATCGCCGCTATGGCACAAAAGATGGGGAAGACGGCTGATTATGAGACATTCTCGAAGCGTGCCCATTACTATAAGAACTATTTCGATTCTTCTATCCATTTCATCCGTCCGAAACTGGAAGACGGTTCATGGCGTACTCCGTACGATCCGGCACGTTCTATTCACGGAGTCGGCGATTTCTGTGAGGGCAACGGATGGCAATATACATTCTTCGCTCCGCAAGATCCGTATGGATTGATCAGCCTGTTTGGCGGTGACAAGCCGTTTACATCGAAGCTCGACAGCTTCTTTACGAACAATGACAGTATGGGTGAAGGTGCTTCCAGTGATATCACCGGTCTGATCGGACAATATGCGCATGGCAATGAGCCGAGCCATCACATAGCCTATCTCTATACCTATGCCGGCGAACAGTGGAAAACAGCGGAAAAGGTTCGTTTCATCATGAGCGACTTCTACACAGATCAGCCGGACGGTATCATCGGTAATGAAGACTGTGGACAAATGTCTGCATGGTATCTCCTTTCTGCTATGGGATTCTATCAGGTGAATCCGTCTGACGGTGTGTTTGCATTCGGCAGTCCTCGTTTTAAAAAGATAGAAGTGAAAGTGCGTGGTGGTAAAGTGTTTACTGTTGAAGCACCGAATAATAGTAAAGATAATATCTATATTCAGAAGGTTTATCTGAATGGCAAACCTTATCATAAAAGTTATATTACGTACGATGATATAATTAACGGCAGTACTTTAAAATTTGAGATGGGCAAAAAGCCTGCCAAGAATTTTGGTAAAGCTTCTGCCAATAGGCCGATCGTTTTGAATAAATAGGTAAAAAATAGTTTTTAGGATAGGTATTGGTTAGGATGATGAACGCCTTCAAGTGTTTGCGGAAGCATATATTTGAAGGCGTTTTCTTATTGTCAATGACAGATATGGAGATGAAAAAAGAAGGCGTATCAAAAGTCAGTAGTAACTAAACTCCCCTCCTACGGGTACTCCTCCTTCCTGAAGGAGGAGGGTTTAGTTACTTTTGACTTTTGATACGCCTTCTTTTTGTTTGTGAGATATTACTTCTGTTTTATTTTCGGTTTATCAATAAACCTCCAACTCGTAGATTCTTGCAGCCTTCAGACTGTTGTTTTGTGTAGATTGTGTAACCAGCAGTCTGACGTAACGTACCGAAGTCGGCTTAAACTGGCGAACTACCGTGTTTTTCTTGTTATCACTCAGTTCATCAATCGTTTTCCATTCTTCGTCCGGACTGTTTCTGCCTTGTAAGAAGCAGGTATGAGTGATAAAGACGCTGCCTTCATTTCCGGCATTTACCAACTTCCATCCACGGATCGTCTGTTCCTTTCCGAAGTCGAAGTCAATGTAGTTGGGAGCCGTGCTTGTATCACACCATTTCGTCTTCACATCACCGTCTACGGCATATCTTGCAACTTCTTTTTCGTTGGTTTCACCGGAACATTTGATTAGTTTGGCTTGTTTCAACAGGTTTGTTTTAGTCGTCGCTTCTTCTCCATTGTCTGCTTTCAAGGCTGTGCGGAACAATTCCGAGGCCGGAGTTACTGCCGGATACTTCTCATTAACCAGCGTTGCGGCAAATAATACGATATCTGCATGATCCGGCAAAGTAACCGTAGTCGCTCCTTTAGGAATATCCATGCCAAACTTGAACATATACGTAAACTCATAAGCCTCATCTTTGTCAGAAGCATGACGGTGAGTGCCGACATAAGCGATTTCTGCATCTTTCAGGAAGCCTTCCGTATGTCCCAGATGCTCCCACTGACCGATAAAACCGGTATAGGAAGGTACGGTGATTTCCTGTGAGTTGTTACCGGTGCTGAAGGTAGCAACTGCATCTTCACCGGCAGAGGCTGCCAGGAAATAGATACGGTTGTAAGAATGTCCGGTTGGCAACTGAAGTACATTGCCTTTGCAAGTCAAACCATTGGCAATTTCTTTCTCTCCCAAGCGGAAAGGAATGCCGTCGGCTTTCAGGATGGAGTCGGGGAGAAGTTCTGCTGCATAGCTGTTGCCCGATTCGAAGTTCCCTTCTTTGCGGAAAGCATTCCAACTGAAACATCTGCGATCATAGTCCAAAGGAAGATAAGCGCATGCCGGAGCTTGAAGATCAGCTTTTTTCTTCAGCTTCACTTTAAATGTCTGTATGCTGTAGGGAGCGATGGATACATTCAGCTGGTTCTTGTTGAAGTCAGCACTGCCGATCTCTTTTTCCGTACCGTCTGCAAGTACTGCCTTCTCTATTTCACCGGCGAAGGTGATGGCTGCCTGTTGCGGAGCTGCGCCTCCTGTTTCATATACACGTACTACATATTCATCGGATACTTCCGCTTTTTTCAGCGCTTTGATAACGACTTGATCGTTGCTTGAACGTACAAAAGCAAATTCTTTACCTAGTGTTCCGGCATGTTTCGGACTGCTGAAGGCTTTGATCGGCTGATTCAGAATTTCAGCTTTGATGGCGGTGGCGGGTTTGTCAAGTGCTCCGTTATGTCCTGTGAGGCTATAAGTAAATGTATGGAAGCCGAAGTCCTGGTGATCCTGATAAGCGTAATTTCCTTTTGTTTCCGGTGTATGGAGAAGAGTCAGACGGATCGTGTTGTTATCCGGTTTATCCCAGCCATATTTACTGTCATTTAGGATCGATACACCGTAGCTGTTGTTCTTATCGGTCAGGTCTGCCCATTGCTGCGCATATACTTCGTAAGCGGTCAAGATGTTGTTTCCTCTCTGCACGCTGCCTACGCCCAAGTCGTAAGTGGCCACCTCATTATTCAAATTGAGGGGAAACTCAGCCTTCAACAGAGCGTTGGTAGACTGCCAGTCCACTTCGTTAGTAAAGTCAATGCGGTGGGCCAATACACCTTCATACAAATGGATGTACTGGCGGAAAAAAGAATCATCGTGACGTTTCTCCACGCAGAGAGTCTTACGTAATGCACCGTTTTCGCAAAGAGTCACTTTCACATCCTCGGTGATGGAGATAGGAGTAGCGTCCACAGTCTCTTTCAATATCTCCCATGCCGGCCATTCGAATGACTTGTTTTCAGTGAAGAGGGCTAAACGAATAGCCTTACCAGCCTTTACCAATTCCTTGTTGATTCTCTTGTCGAACAGTGAAGTAATGTCACCGTTCTCATTCAATGTCAGTTTGTAGAACGAATTTTCAACACTTGCAGCTTCAACAGCAGACATCTCTTTTCCTTCGCCGGAGAGGCGGACATCGTAAACTGCGTATCCATTGGCGGGTACAGTGGCTTCTACTAACAAGCGGACCTTTCCATCAGTATATGAAACCAACTGAGAAACCACCAACTTGCCTTGTTCGTTATATACAGCCACACTTTTGGGAAAACGGGAAGCCTCCACTTCGATGGTCACCACATCTGTAGCCTTGAAGCCCGAAGCGTTATAGAGCACTACGGGAATCCCCTTGACACGAGTATCAAGCTTGCCTGCCACACTTCCCACAGAATGAGTCAGGATACTGGAGAACTGTTTCAGAGAGAGAAGTTCATCGTTCCAAGAAAATTCATAGGCACGGGGAATGCTGGTACCAGTCAAATCATCGTGGAATTGGTGGAATATGAAGCGCTGCCAAGACTCCGTCAGACTCTTGCCAGGATATTCGGCAACCCCCAAAAGGGCAGCAGCCACAGAAGCACGTTCAGCGGCATCACCCAAAAGTTCATTTTGACGATTATAGAGTTTCATAGCAGCCTGTGAAGTGTAGCAGCCGGTTCCATGAACGTCCATCAGCAATTCACCGTCAAATACGGGGAGCTCGGGATGGCTGCCATAGGGCTGGTAATCCTTGAACAACTGGTCACTGGCTGCACTGATAATCTTCAACGGACCGTCTCCCTTGATACCTTTCTCCACGGAAGCCACAGAAGCGATGGTAGGTGAACCGCCCACATCACCTGTTCCATAGTAGCGGTAAACGGTATTCAGGGGAGTGCATTTGGAGAGTTCCATCAAATATCTATTTTCTGAAAGGTCTTCATTATCCCAACGACGACCGTAATCATATCCGTGAGCCAGCATGACGGACGCTCCATCCACTCCTTTCCACAGTCCGATGGTAAAGGGATGCTTGCTCTTACCGTAGAAAGGATTGTTACGCCAATCCAGCTTCTGTGAAGAGAAACCTATCAGTCCACAATGGGCAGCAACAGTAGGCAATGTCCAACCGAATCCGAAGCAATCGGGAAGGAAGATGTCGGTACTTTCTACCCCCAGCTCCTTACGATAGAACTCCTGCCCCAGCATAATGTTGCGAATAAACGATTCAACAGACGGCACCAAAGTGTCGGTAGCATCCCAACTGGCCCCACTCACATGCCATCGACCTGCCTTTACAAAAGCCTTCATCAGTTCGTATTCACGAGGATAATATTCCTTCATCCAAGCATATTTCACTCCACCTTCAAAATTAAAGATATAGTCGGGGTACTGGTTCAAAAGGAAAAGGTTCTGATTCAAGGTATTCCAAACATAATCCTTAATAGTAGTCTGAATGTCCCAGTTCCACTGCGTGTCCAAGTGGGCATCTGCCACCATGTACGCTTTTGCTTTCTTCGGTGCAACGGTCTGAGCCGATAATTGTCCTCCTGCAACGGCCAACATCACGGCTCCCGCTATCAGATGGGTCTTCCCCATCAGTATTCGTCTCTTTTTCATGGTTTTGTTATTATTGTTTTTTCGTAAAAGATAATGTCAATTCGATATAAACCACCGCATTCTTTGTTATAAATGTGCTGCCTCCTCTAACCGCAAACCGCTCTTTCACCTTCTCTCTTTAGCCTCCATCCGGCAACAATAGTTTTCTGACATGTGGAATGTTGGTAACAAAAATAGCCCATCCTTCACTCTCATACTGTACAGATTCGCGACATAGATATGTAAAAAGTCGTCTGTGGCATGATTTTATATATTTATGTCATAAATAGCATACATTTCCTACAGAATACAAACTACTTTTGTATATTGTAAAAATCCAAAAGCTAAGAACATGAAAAAACAATTCCTACTCTCGGCAGTTCTCTGCCTCTCACTGACCGCTTTCGGACAGAAAGTACATCAACTGGCCTCACCCAGCGGAAACATCCGCATCTCGGTGGAGCTGACCGATCAAATCCAATATGATGTAACCCAAGGAAATCAAACACTGATGGACAACTGTGTCATTGGTCTGGAAACTGCCAACCACCAGCTGGGCATCCATCCTAAACTAAACAAAGTAGTACGCCAAAATGTAAACGAGGAACTGACTCCCATCGTACCCCTGAAATTCTCTACTATAACCAACCGCTACAACCAATTGCTACTGAAGTTTAAAGGAGGCTATTCAGTAGAGTTCCGTGCCTTTGATGACGGATTCGCCTACCGCTTCCTTACTGACCTGAAAGGCGAGCAAGAAATAATGAATGAAATCCTCCGCCTGAACTTTGTGGATGATTGCCTGCTACATCTTCAGCAACCTGACGGCTTTAAGACTTCCTATGAAGAAGAATATCGCCACCAAACAAGCAGCGAGTGGAAAAACTCCAATCGCATGGCTCTGCTTCCCCTTTTAGCCAGCACACCCAAAGGTGACAAAATCCTCATGAGTGAAACCAATCTGACAGACTATCCCGCCATGTTTCTGAAAAACGATGGACAAGGCGGCATTACCGCCGTCTTCCCCCGTCTGCCTCTTGAATTCGGAGAAGACGGTGACCGCAGTCTCAAGATTCTGAAAGAAGCCAACTGCATAGCCCGTACCGCAGGCAAGCGCAGTTATCCATGGCGTTACTTCGTCATTACCGACGATGACCGCAAACTTATAGAAAACACTCTATCCTATCGCCTCGCTGAAAAGAATGTCATAGAAAACACCTCTTGGATTAAACCAGGACTAGCCAGCTGGGAATGGTGGAACGGAGCCACACCCTACGGCCCCGACGTGGACTTCAAAGCAGGTTGCAACCTTGACACCTACAAATACTTCATCGACTTCGCATCCCACTACGGCGTAGAATATATAGTCTGTCTCTTATACACATCTGACGCTGCC
>ERZ1027251.502-NODE-502-length-12334-cov-8.062546_pt1 | contig 12334 bp, 6 predicted proteins | sample MGYA00519474_ERZ1027251 | MGnify/ENA primary metagenome ERZ1027251 (study PRJEB26926, sample SAMN06164779) | human gut metagenome | biome: ENVO:00009003; feature: ENVO:2100002; material: ENVO:00002003 | host: Homo sapiens | place: USA | collected 2012 ...
CTACACTCGACTAGTCGTCGGCAGCGTCAGATGTGTATAAGAGACAGCTTATAATTTCCGTGTACGCACACAAAACGAGTGAAAAATATTAGATATACAAATTCCCATGCTAAATAAAGCACATCATCAAATACATTAACAGTAATGTTTTCCATTATAATTTAATGTTAGTATTAGAAAATTGGTTTATTTTTATACTATATACGCCACAAATAAAAATAATATTGTTGACTGAACCTAATTTTTGTATTGAAAAAAATTAGTTCAACCAATAATTACAACATAATGAACAAAAAAGACACATTCATCAATGAAAACACGGAATTACATAAAAAAGCAGTGCTATGGACTTGTCCTCCATAACACTGCCACCTCTATTTATCATAACTGACAAACTCCTACAGCTACAAACCTCACTCCTCCTATTTTATCTCATCCCACTTCGGTGGATTCACCTGCATCAAATGACGGACAAAGAAATCATACCGCTTATGTTCGCCAAAATCTTCCCCCATTGTATGATGCGCTCCGGGAATCACGACCAATTCAAAATCTTTATTCGCCTTTATCAATGCATTGACCACCTGCATGGTAGAGGCAGGATCTACATTATCATCCAGTTCTCCCACCACTAACATCAAAGGACGACTCAACAGATGTGCATTTTCCACATTAGACCCTTCCTTATATTGATCTCCTACCGGATAGCCCAACCAAAGTTCATTCCACCAAATCTTATCCATACGGTTATCATGACAACCACAAGCCGAATAAGCCGCTTTATAGAAATCAGGATAAAGCAAAACTGCATTTGTAGATTCCTGACCACCGGCAGAACAACCGTAAATACCTACCCTGTCCACATCCATATAAGGATATTTCCGTGCAGCCGCCTTAATCCAAGCAATATGGTCCGGCAGACCGGCATCTTTCAAATTCTTATAACATACATTCTCAAAAGCACGCGAACGGAAAGAAGTTCCCATTCCATCGACCATTACGACGATAAAACCAAGTTCGGCCAAGGAAGTCATATTCCAGTCATAAGGACGGAAAGTCTTCGGAACATACTGGTCTCCGGGACCCTGATAAATGTATTCGATAACCGGATATTTCTTGTTCGGGTCAAAGTTGGTGGGGCGGGCAATCAATCCCCACATATCCGTCTTGCCGTCCCGCCCTTTGGCAACAAACACCTCCGGAGCTTTCCAGCCTTCGGCCTCCAAAAGAGTTATATCGGCTGTTTCCAACGGCATCACCACTTTGCCATCCCTGGCACTACGTAACACAGCGACGGGAACCTTGTCCACCATAGAATAAACATCTACCAAATACTTCATATCTCCCGAAAACCAGGCACGGTGCATCCCTTCTTCGGGAGTAAGACAGGTAAGACCTTTGCCATCAAAACCGATGCGGTAATAACGGATGAGATAGGGGTCTTCACCGGCTTCCATACCATTTGCCGAGAAATAGATCTGACGGTTATCCTCATCTACCCGAAGCACTTCGCGTACATACCACTCTCCTTTAGTAATTTGATAATCGGGCTGTGCGGTAATACGGTTGTACATATAAAGATGATTCCAATTGTCACGCTCACTCATCCATATCATCTGCTTGCCGTCTTTTAAGTCATGACGGAAATGACGGGTATAATTCACATATGTATCGCTGGTTTCTTCTACCAACGGGCGCACTTTTCCCGTTTCGGCAGAAAGTTCAAGTACTCTGTACACCTGATGTCCGCGCTGGTTATATTCAAAAGTCACGGCACGGCTGTCGGGATTCCATTCGGGACCATATACTTCATATTGCCGGTCGAACAATTCGGTAGAAGGAATAATGCTTCGTCCGCTTTCCACTTCATAGATGCAGGGCACTTTAAAAGGAAGTTCGTCTCCCGGCTTCGCATACTCCTGTTTGTGAAGCTTGGGCTGAAGCTGGTCAGCCGGAGAAGATTCCACATAATAAACATAGCGCTTTTCCACCGGACGGATCTTGCAGGAAGCCACCTTCTTACTGTCCGGTGACCAGCGGATGTAGGCTGAATAATAATTACCCAGTGTCCCGTCCAAGCTCAGTTGCTTTTCTTTTCCGGTAGCCACCTCCTTTACATAGATATTCTGATTTTTAATAAATGCGATCCATTTACCATCAGGAGACGGAACCGGTGATGCCGTCTTCTCATCATCCACCTCCATCCAATGCTTTTGCCTGATAAGGAGGGGAACCGCACCTTCATTGACCAGCTGATTTTTCCGGGACGCATACATCCAACGTTGATTATTAAACACAAAGCGCAGCGTATCCAATCCCTTACTGACCGACAAATGCCCCAATGCAAGAGCTTCCGGCTTGACCTCTTTTCCGGATGCAGCACCCAACGCCTTTGCCAAACGATGAGAATCAAACAATTCTTTTCTAGCTTTCTTATCCGCATCTACAGATACATACAGGCGGCCGTCCGGCGTATTCCGCACATACCAGAATTGATGCGTACCCTCTATCCATTGCGGATTGACATTGGAATAGAAAACTTTATCCGCACTGAACTTCTCTTTCAATGCATAAGCACGCCGATAATCATCAGCCGTACCTTGAGCGACAGCCATGCCCCCACTAAGGAACATGGCTACCAGCCAACCTAACTTACCAACCTTCATTTTGAATTATTCTATTTCACTTCCCATTCAAACAAACCCGATGAATTATCGGCCGGCTGAACAATCTCCAGTTTTACCGCTTTTGTCTTTACCGGGTCAAAATTGACTGTATTCCCCGTACCTTTTTCCACTCCATACTTATCCGCTCCACTCACCGGTTGCCACTGGCCTTGTGCATCTTTATAGTACATCTTCCAACTTTGCGGTATGCGGCATCCTCCCCAAGGAGCATCATCATACCAATATACGGTAGCACTGGAAACAGTCGCTTCGGACGGGAACTCGTAGGATATCCATTCAGTAGTTCCCTGTTTGGGCCACCAATGGTAATAGGGTACGGAACGGTCATTCTCATCTTTCGGCACCAGACGGTCATTAATGGCGGAGATGGATTTCACCTTATGCGAAGCATCCACTTTGCTTTCCGATGCCAGCGTAGCAGGCATAGTCGGACGGGAAGCACTTAATTCCTGAGGCAACCACACTGCCATAGCACCTGCACCGCGGTGTGCCCAAGCATAGTAAGGGATCAACGTCAGCTTTACATCAGTAGCCGTCAGACGACCTCTGTCGTCATAGCCCAGAATCTGCGCATCCGTCTTCAACTGGTTAATGCCATAGAGCAAATCCGGTTTTTCAACCACCTCGAATTGAGGAGTGCGGTTCATAAACACGCTCAGCACATCAAAATCATTATCCGGCCATTCCGCACAATAAACGATCGGGCCACGCTCCACGGCTATACGTCCACGATCTGCCTCCACTTTATTATTGGCTTTCACCGTACGAGGCTCCATATCGAAATGAACGGCTACTTTATCTCCTTTTTTCCAACGGCGGTCTATGCAGAAATAACCGTCCTTCAGTTCACTCTGTACCGGTTCTCCATTTACTTTCACTGTATAGCTCAAACGCTTTCCATCCGAATAAGTGTACAGGTCACTGGGAACTACCTGATTACGCACCCATCCCGGAATACGGATTTTCATTGTAAACTGTCCGGCATTGTTCTTGTTGACACCGATAGTGACATCACCGTTCCAAGGATAATGAGTAGCCTGCTCCAAAGAAACAGCCTTGCCCTCTACCTTCAAGTTCGAAGTATTGGACATGAACAGATTAACATACACGTCCTTACCTTTCACCGCATACACATATCCCGGCAAGGAAGGAATGAAACGACAGATATTGGACGGACAACAGGCACAGCCGAACCAAGGCTGGCGCTGGTGCTGCCCGATGCTTTCCAACGGATTAGGATAGAAGAACCCGCCACCATCCAGGGACACGCCCGAAATAAGACCATTATATAAAGTACGTTCCAGCACATCATAATATTTTGCCTCACCATGAAGCAGGAACAAGCGGTAGTTGACATACACATTACCGATAGCCGCGCAAGTCTCGCAATAAGCTGACATATTGGGCAGTTCATAGTTCTTGCCAAAAGCCTCCCCATTGCTGGTGGCGCCGATGCCGCCGGTAATATAATATTTCTTGCCCACAATGTTGTCCCAAATACGGTCTATGGCATGGATATAAGCCGTATCCCCTGTCAGTGCGGCCACATCTGCCATGCCTGCATACATATAAGCGGCACGGACAGCATGTCCCACGGCCTCATCCTGCTCCACTACCGGCTTGTGCGCCTGACTGTATTCATCCGTACGGGTAGTATGTCCGCGCTGGTCCAAAAAGAATTTGGCTTGATCCAAATATTTCTGTTGCCCTGTTACCAAGCACAGTTTGGCAAGGGCCATTTCGGCAATCTGATGTCCCGGCACACGGATTTGTTGCCCTTCGCCCGTACCTATCTCCCGGCATACACAGTCGGCATAACGGATAGCGATATCAAGGAAATTACGTTTTCCGGTAGCCTGGTAATGCGCAATAGCACCTTCTACCATGTGTCCCAAATTATAAAACTCATGACTCAGTTCCTCCACCTTCTCCCACCGTTTGCTTCCTGCCCACTCATGCGGATGTTTGGGATTCATGGTACGCGAAGTATAGAGATAACCATCCGGTTCCTGTGCCGCAGCGACAATAACCAGCACACTATCAATATACTTAGCCAGTTTTTTGTCCGGATAGGTCTGTAACAGATAACTGGCACCTTCTATCGTTTTGTACACATCAGTATCGTCAAAAGCCAGACCGCCTACTTTAATGGTATCACTGGGATGGGCGGCATTGACAAAGTTAGTATAACGTCCTGTTTCCTCACATTTACTGAACGCCAGAGGAATCGTTACTTCACGGCTGGCATTCAGCCGTTGCCCCCAGAATGAATCGGTTACTTTCACCGAAGTGAAAGGTACGGGGTCGATAGGATAGCCGTGCGACTGATTTTTTACTTGCGCTGTTCCGCCTGCTACGGTAGCAGTCAACAGAGCAGTGACTAAAAGTTTCTTCATGGTTCTATCATTTAATTGTTTATCATAGTTTTTGCAAAAATACATATTCCGGTCATAGGAAAAGGGTGAATCACTCTTTCAATGGTAGATATTCATCCCATAATTTCAATGAGTGCAGATAACCGGTAAAGGGCCAGTCTCCTTCGGCATTGCGTCCCAATGTGATGAATTGTGACGGTTTCACCAGCAACTGGATATCTTTCTCACTGACTAATTTTCCATTGATATAAACCTGTTCCATCCGCCCATCAAAGCAGATATAGATGTGCTGCCACTTTCCTGCCAATTCCTTCATGTCCTTATATCCTGCATCTTCATACCAGCCATAGTGATTGATTACTCCACAACGAGGCTCCGTGCCGTTGACCAACATGATTTTCTCCAATTCATCATGCGAGGTAGTAAAATCGGCCACACATTCATTTTCACTAATGGAATCATTCAGTACCCACGCCTCCAAGGTATAAGGAGCATTATCCTGCAAAGTGGCAGGAAGCATAAAACTGGAAGTATAGACCTGAGTACCCTCAAAATGAAATGCCTTTTTCCCTTTCACTTCTTTCACAACGAGAGGTAATTTCCGGGCTTCAAAATACCCTTTTACTCCTCGGTTTTCCAGATAAGGAACCGTATCGTTCACTACAAAATCATCGGCAGAAAGACTGACCACCAGCCCATGTTTCTGCTGATCAGCTACAGGCAGACGCACGATATCCGTTTCCGCATCGTATGCCTTTTCCGCCGCTTCCTGTTTCCAATTGTAGTAACGGAAATTGGTAATGACCAAAGGTTCGGTGGAACTATGCAGCGTAATCGCTCCTGATGAAAGACACGACCCCGCTTCATAACTCTGCCATTTACCTGACCTGTAAACCAACCCACTAACGGTATGCTCTTTGGACGAGGAGAGTAACGGATGACTATACTCCAATGTAGTTCCCGGTTCCAGTACCAACGCATCACGCCCACCGATGCGCTGTATGCGTGCCGAACCTTCCTTCAAAGTAAAAGCCCCTCCCAGCATCCCTTCATTGTTCTGCCATTCACGACCATTCCAATCGGCGGCGGTAAGTCCCAGCCATTGTTGCGGAGCCGATGCTTCCACACCCTCAAAGATTTTCAAGTTCCAGACCGCCCCGCCAAATCCGTTCTTCTGTCCTCCGGTAAAGGTAAGGCGGACATAACGAGCCTTCACCTTGCCAAAATCGACCATCGGGCTGCCTGCCAGACGATTATTCCGCTTATCAGCGAAAACAGACCAATGCTTGCCATCGACAGAAGTTTCAATTAAATATTGATAAAATTGTGTGCCATACTCAAATTGAGTCCAGATAGTTTGTATCTGCCGGGCAACACCCAAATCCATTTCTATCCACTCCTGTCCCATTCCACGAGGACGCCATAAAGTTCCGTTATTATCATCTACAGCATATTCGGGACGGAAATCGGCATCATAAAAAGAAGAAGCCCTCACCTTAGCACCCAATGCCAGATTTTTTGATTTCACTACAGAAGATGCCAATGCACCTATTCCGTCATGAGTGGGAATAAGGGGTTTAATACTTCCATCTTCGGCAAACTCCATACGGTCCACACAAAGCTGACGATGAAATCCGCGGTTGGAATGCGGATTATCATGACGGTGATAGACCATATAATATTCATTGCCTTCTTTCAAAACGCTATGATGTCCCGGCCCATGAATTGTTCCGTCGGTATTGGTTTCAAGAATACATCCCCGATAGGTGTACGGCCCCATAGGCTTGTCCGAAGTGGCATACTGCACCCGATAGGTGTGGTCGTGACAGGAACCCGAAGAATACATAAAATAATAGATCCCCTTTCGTTTCATCACAAAGGGCGCTTCAAAAAAATCCGTGGCTTCCGTATTTGGAATCAGACGCGTTTCAGTAAAACTCTTCATATCGGAAGCCAGTTTTCCGGCTCCGCAACCGAAACCTTTATAAATTCCCCAAGTCCCCCAATACAAATATACAGAACCATCATCATCCACAAAGGTCTGCCCGTCCAATGTAATGGCATTCGTCACAAAACGGTCGGGTACAAGAACAGCCTCACTTTCGCCCAATATATTTTTCCAAGGACCACGCGGCGTTTCACTGACCCCGCAATGAATCATACAGGGCTGACAATAAAAATAATAATAATTCCCATCCGTATGTTTCATCACATCGGGAGCCCATATCCAATGACTGTCCGGCCAGTTCATGGGCATTAACGTCCAGTTTACAAAATCCTTGCTGGTCCACACCTGTGCAGGACCGAAACCGGCCCCACTGCCATCCGTAGTGGCATACATATAATACGTATCGCCAAACTTCTTCACCGTGGGATCGGCAAAATATCCGGGAATAATGGGATTCCCCGTACCCGAAGCATTAAAAGGCTTCTGAGCAAAACCTGTAGCAGCTCCCAACAATAAGGAAGCAACAACCAATCGTATCTTATTCATCTCTATATAGCAAAATTCTATTTGTCCCTGCGACGCTTATTCATGCACCACATTATGAATGGGAATTTCTATCTCATAAAAATATTCCTGCAACAACCGGTACATATCCGGATCATACGTCTTCAGTTTCGTGCGGCGGTTCACCCAGTTATGAACTCCGTTTGCAGGTTCGGCATAGCGGTTACAGTTAAAGAAAGACTGTACGCACTCGGCAAAGTATTCCTCTTTATTGCTCACTGCATACGTCTTTTCCCACAGCCCTTTCCGGATTGCATTCTGACGAAGTGCCTCCAAACGCTCATTAAAGTCTGGCTCCACTCCCACTATACCTACCGTATGAATAAGGTGAGCGAACTCATGAATCAGGATATTCTCACCTACATATTTATCCTGCGGCAATGCCAGCAGATTCTCTTCTCCGCAACTGGATGAAAATTCATCTTCCGGTGCTCCGCCAAAACCACGGGCACGCCAGTTCCAATATTTAATGCTGTCCTCACAATTGCAGATATGGGCAAACTCCGGCAAATCGCAAGTTTCCTCATCCTTACCGATAACCATGACGTGGCAACCTTTCTTCACCATGTGCGCCTTCACATCCGGACGTTTTGCCAACATCAAACTGATGATATCACAGGCTTTCAATAAGGCCTCATCGCTCACCTTCCCGGAAGAGGTGACATACAGACCTTCTGTTTCTATGTATTTCTGATAGAAAGAAGGAATATTTTTCCCTTCAGGGATACTGGTAACCTGTCCGTGAACAGGGCAAAGCTCCAACTTCATGGCAAATCCGCCTCCCGATGCCAGATGCAAAGTCAACCGGCTGTCCTTATCAATCCGGATGGTTTCCTTGCGATAGTCCTCGGCCTGCTTATTGGCATTCACACCGTCTTTAAACAAAACAGCCGTATAAGACATTCCTTCGGGAAGGAAAGAGAAATCGAGCTGCACATCACGTTCATCCCAATTGGTCATACCGCCGATATACCAGTTCACATCCTTCTTACGCACCGTTACAATATATTTTCCCAACTCGCCCGAAGCAATAAAAGTAGAATCCACCTCCACAGGCAGAGAAGCTATGAAATCCACACATTCCTGCTCATTCAGATAGTTGGTAGGCGCATCACACAACATGGTAAAAGGAGAATCGTGTACAATATAGGCAGCCAGCTGATGACACCGGGTTCCCATGCTGGCCGGTGTGTAATACATGGCGCGCCAATCTGCCTTCGTGGCATTGCGCATAGCTCCCGGCGTATAATCCACCGGTCCCGCCATCATACGGATATAGGGGAAAGTAACATCATAAAGAGGCATATTATTCTTGATATCCGTCCATTTCACCTCTTCCATGCCGAACACGCTTTCAAAATTGATAATATGGGGGTAGGTACGGTTGATACCTGTCGGTTTGTAAATGCCGTGCAGATCAAGGGTTAATTTATACCGGGCCGTCATCTCAGCGATGCGATACACCATTTCGACGGCAGTCTGATCATCACGATCCAGGAAATCCACCTTAAAACCTTTGATTCCCATATCCGCATATTTCTTACAAGCTGCTTCCAATTGGCTGTCGAGTACATTAAACACCGTCCAAAGCACTATTTCCACCCCTTTGGATTTGCCGTATGCTATCAGCTCCGTCAAATCAAGTTCGGGAATAACGGTCAGCATATCCCCGCTCTTCGGATCATACCATCCTTCATCCAACACAATAAACTCCAATCCGTTCCGGCTGGCGAAATCGATATAATATTTATACGTATCCATGTTGATACCGGCTTTAAACGGCACTCCTTTCAGATTCCAGTCATTCCACCAATCCCATGCCACTTTGCCTGTCTTTATCCATGAGGTATCACCGATACGGTTGGGAGAAGCCAGAGCATAGACCAGGTTGTTGACCGGCATATCCGTATCCTTCTCCGTAATGGCCAACACACGCCACGGATAGGAACGGGAGCCACGGCTACGGGATATAAAATCGGTAGTTTCAGTTACATATTCCTGCTTCCGCCAAGGATAAAAGTCTGTTTTAGCCGGATAAGGAGCAAAGACACCTTTCAATCCATACTTTCCCTGCTGTGACTGCACAAACATGCCCGGATAAGCTTCGAGGTCGGACTCCAACAGGGTCAGTTTTACGCTGCCGCAATCCACGGTAACCGGAAGAAAAGCCAGTTTAGGCTGTGCTTTTGACAGAGGAATGATGTCATATACATTCTGATAAGCCATCGCCATCGGTTTTTTATCATTGGTGGTATAAGGAAGATAAGCCGTATAATCTTCCTTAAAATTAAACTCGGCCTGTTCCTCCTTTATAATGATATCCGAAGATTGTGTGGTATAGAATCGATAGGCGACTCCCTCATTGTATGCACGGAAGATGATTCCGAACCCGCCTTTCAGCTTCAAGTCGAGTTCGTTGCCTGTTGCAACGAACTCCTTGAAACGGTAAAAAGGTGATTCTATGTTATCCTTTATCTTTCTCCTTCTTTCCCCTGTGATACGGGGAGTTTTACCTACTATAGTTCCGTTTTCCAGAACCAAACCTATATTAGAGTGTGAGAGAATTGTATCATTTCCATGCATCACTTGGTAGGCCAGTTCGTTTCCGGCGCTGATTTCCACTTTCAATGTTCCATCGGGTGAAGAGAGTACATATTTCTTTTCCTTGGCTGCAAATGAAGCATTTCCAATCAATAAAAGCAAAGATAAAATTGCAAGATAGAGTTTCTTGTTGTTTTTCATAATCTATCGGTTATATACGTTGTTCACTTGCAAAGTAAAATAAAAAAATTACAAGAAAGGGAAGATATAATATAATGTAATGGCAGAATCGTCCAATAAATCTCATTTTATGAATTTGACAGTTAGGCGGTTGTACTATTCTTCCATTCGTTTAGACTATTTTTTTATCCTCTTGGAGGTGTACGATGTAAACAGCTATTAAAATTGCATATTCAACACAATAGTCGCTTTATACTGTACACCATTTCTGGTATATATCAGAGTAGGTTTCAACATATATTTCTGGCCGGCAACACTTACTCCTTTCCGGTGTCCGTATGTCATGGTCAGTCCACTGAATTCTACATAGACCGGTGCCGTATCACCCCAGTTGCCTACGTTGCCATTGGCTTCACACCAAAATCCGTTATTGGCAGTAGAAGTGTAAGCAAAAGTGCCGTCAGTCTGACTGAGTGCGATAACCACTTTGTCCTCGGCAGGTTCTGTACCTACACTGGCCAGTTTACTTTCCAACACGGCAGGCTTCATGACAAACGCCTGTGCCAAATCTTTATTTGTTTTCAGGTCCACCGTTCCTTGTGGATAATCCTCGGAACCGGCATTGCACTTCACATCGAATGTCAATGTAATATCTTTAGGCATAGCCGTCTCGTCAATAGAGAAATTGCCAAGCAAGTCCGTTCCTTCAAACTTTACTTTGTAAGGCCATTGCTCATCGTCAGTCTCATCATCATTCCATGGATGTGACTTATACTGAACGGGAGCGCCCATTACCACTAGGCATAATTTTTCTGTTCCGATCGGTATCGTATAAGAAACCACTCCTGCATTTTCCTTATTCATAGATGCGTATTGTGGAGCTCCATTCACAATAGCCACAAATCCATATCGCCATCCGGCTGCCGTATTGCCACCATTATTGTTGTAAGCGGTAGCCGTACCTGCCACATTGCCGTCGGCATCCAATGTCGTTCCCGGATCCTCTTCTGCCAAAGCACATCCCACAGCCAGTCCGGCAAAATTCGCCTTGACCGTTGTTCCGGCTTCGGGAACGTTCAATGGAATGATATTGAATCCAGTAGTGCCCGGACAGCTGGCATAGCCTACCTGATAATATCCTCCGGCTGCATCATACATTTTCGTTGTATAATTGCAAGCGGTCTCTGTGACATAATTCCGCACCACGTCCATATCATAAGTCACCATACGGGTAGCGTAGCCATAAAGTTCCGTATAAAGTGTTTGCAAGTCATTGTTACAGTACAGACGCTGATAAGTCATGAGCGGATCTTCCGGATAGCGCGACTGTGTCCAGACATTCCCTACCACATCGACTCCATGTTTCTGCGCCCAGTAATATTGCAACCAATAACTGGCATAACGCATCCATTCATGATTGAAATGGCGATGGTAATTGGCTTTCCACACATCTACATGGTAACCGAACAGCTCCGCCGGATAATCTTGGAACGACTGCCATTGCGCACATTGTTCCCAAAAGCCATTTCCACCTTCACCACTCGACCCATAACCGTATCTGAATCCTACTTGCGAAAAGTCCGCCTCTCCGTTCAACATCTTGTCACAACTTACCTGATACTGGAAACTATGTCCTATTTCGTGCGCAATGGTAGAACCTACCGGTTGGCAGGTGCTGGGATTTACCCACAATGCACCGATTGTATTGTCGTAACCGGAACCTGTAGCAAGCCACTCAGTCTGATACAGCAAGTAAATCTCCATCTTATATTTATCCAGAAAAGACTTGTTTTGCCCAGTGTCAGCAAACTTCAAGGTTTCGATATTTGTCCGGTAGAATTGTTCGGCCTTTGCCAATAAATCATCAATGTCTACACGCAATACCTCCGGCACTGACTCTGCTCCCGGATCGTTGCCGAACCCCGGTTCCCAAAACACGAAGAAATGCTCGCTTTGCTTCATGCGCCACCATGACCAGCGCGCATCACTGCGAAGCATATTCATATTACTAAACCTGTCTCTTATACACATCTCCGAGC
>ERZ1027251.510-NODE-510-length-12209-cov-7.028303_pt1 | contig 12209 bp, 9 predicted proteins | sample MGYA00519474_ERZ1027251 | MGnify/ENA primary metagenome ERZ1027251 (study PRJEB26926, sample SAMN06164779) | human gut metagenome | biome: ENVO:00009003; feature: ENVO:2100002; material: ENVO:00002003 | host: Homo sapiens | place: USA | collected 2012 ...
GAGATCAGCCTCGGTCTCGTGGGCTCGGAGATGTGTATAAGAGACAGCACTTATATAAATATAAGGGAACTGCAGGCAAGTTTCGTGAATATAGGTAGGAAAAGCTTTTTTCATGCCGATAGGCGAACAGCCGCCACGAATATATCCCGTTAATGGAAGCAATTCTTTCATCGGGATGAGATCGCATTTCTTGTTACCGGAAACTTTCGCGGCCAACTTCAAATCAACCTCGTGTTCGCCGGGGATGACGCACACAAAATAACCAGTCCTGTCACCATGCAATATCAAGGTCTTAAAGACCTGCTCTATGTCCTCTCCCAAGCTGGCGGCAACATGTACAGCGCTCAGATCTTTTTCATCCACTTCATACGGAATAAGTTCATAAGCAATTTTTGCCTTATCAAGCAGCCGGGCTACATTCGTTTTATTAATTTTCATTTCCTTATTTGCAGACTATAAACTACGAATGAGCAAAAATCTTTTTCATCGTAGATTAATTATTTTTCCTCTTAAGATATTCAAATATGAAGTTCTTCTTTCAAGAACTTCGGAGTATATCCCTTCGTGCTCTTTGCCACTTCTTCGGGTGTACCGCAAGAAAGGAGTTCTCCCCCGCCCTTACCGCCTTCCGGCCCCATATCTATGATATAGTCTGCCATTTTGATAACGTCAAGATTATGCTCGATAACAACGACCGTATTGCCCTTATCGACCAACTTGTTCAGCACATTCATCAGCACGCGGATATCCTCAAAGTGCAGTCCGGTGGTAGGCTCATCAAGAATATAGAGCGTCTTGCCTGTATCCCGCTTGGAAAGTTCGGTGGCAAGCTTCACACGTTGGCTTTCGCCACCGGAAAGCGTGGTAGAAGACTGTCCCAGTTTTATATAACCCAGCCCCACCTCTTGAATTACCTTTATCTTATTCAGAATCTGAGGCACGTTTTCAAAAAATTCCACCGCGCGGTTAATTGTCATATCCAGCACATCGGCAATAGACTTCCCTTTGAAGCGCACTTCCAGGGTTTCCCGATTGTAGCGTTTGCCATGGCAGACCTCACAAGGAACATACACGTCGGGCAGGAAGTTCATTTCAATAGTTTTATAACCATTGCCCTGGCAGGCTTCGCAACGCCCCCCACTGACATTGAACGAGAAGCGTCCCGCCTTGTAACCGCGAATTTTAGCTTCGGGCAGACCGACAAACAAGTTACGGATGTCCGAAAAGACTCCGGTATATGTGGCGGGATTGGAACGCGGAGTACGCCCCAACGGAGACTGGTCCACATTTACCACCTTATCTATATACTCTAATCCTTCAATACTATCGTACTCCAAAGGGTCTTGAAGAGAGCGATAAAACTTCTGTGAAAGAATGGGTTGAAGTGTCTCATTAATCAGTGTAGACTTACCGCTGCCCGATACACCGGTCACACAAATCAATTTGCCAAGCGGGAACTCCACATCTACATTCTTCAGGTTATTGCCTTTGGCGCCACGCAACCAAAGACTATGACCGTTACCTTTGCGCCGTTCGGCAGGCACTTCGATGGCACGTTCGCCATTCAGATATTGGGAAGTCAGCGTATGCGTCTGCAACATCTTTCCCGGAGTACCGGCAAAGACAACCTCTCCGCCCAACCGGCCCGCTTTAGGCCCCATATCAATAACATAATCGGCAGCAAGCATCATATCCTTATCATGCTCCACCACGATAACAGAGTTGCCCATATCGCGCAGCTCTTTCAGTGAATGAATAAGCCGCAGATTATCGCGTTGATGCAATCCGATACTGGGCTCATCCAAGATATACAGAACGTTGACCAACTGCGAGCCTATCTGTGTGGCCAGCCGGATGCGCTGGCTTTCGCCGCCGGAAAGACTGACGGCACTACGGTCCAATGACAAATAATCCAATCCCACATCCAGCAGGAATTTTAGACGGGTACGGATTTCCTTTAATATTTCGACAGCAATCTGTTGCTGCTTATTGCTGAGAAATTGGTCTACGTTCATCAACCAGTCATACAGCTCATTGATGTCCATTGTGGAGAGTTCGTAGATGTTTTTATCATGGATGCGGTATGACAAAGCCTCTTTATTCAGTTTCGCTCCATGACACTCCGGACAAACAGCTGTCTTGGCAAACTGTTCTGCCCATTTCTGCGCTGTGGCAGACGCGTCTTTTTCCTGCAACATCTGAATGTACTTCACTACCCCCTCGAAAGTAACGAAATAATCGGATGACGTACCAATGAGCGAACTCTTTATCTTTATGCGTTCATCCGAACCATACAGAATCTCATCTATGGCATCATCCGGAAGTTCCTTGACAGGAGTTTTCAACGTGGCTTCATATTTCTCCAGCAATGCGGTAATCTGCCAAAATATCATACTGTTCTTGGCTTTTCCCAAAGGTATAACAGCTCCCTCACTTATGGAAAGCTCACGATCCGGGATAACCTTGTCTATATCAATCTGATTCACCACACCCAGTCCCTTACATTTGGGACAGGCTCCCTGCGGAGAGTTGAAAGAAAAGTTATGAGGAGCAGGTTCGCGGTAAGACAACCCAGTTACAGGGCACATCAGGCGTTTACTATAATGGCGCACACTTTCATCTTGCATATCGAGAATCATCAGCAGTCCGTCTCCCTGACGCATGGCAGTGGCAACGCTGTTCTTCAAACGAGTGTCGTCTTTATCTGCCACAACCAGCTTGTCAATCACCACTTCTACATCATGATTCTTGTAGCGGTCCAGCTTCATGCCGGGAAGAGCCTCACGCACCACACCGTCTACGCGGACATAGAGATAACCTTTCTTCCGGACTTGCTCGAACAATTCCTTATAATGTCCTTTACGGCTACGTACCAACGGAGCAAGAATGTAAATACGTTTTCCTTTATAATCATTCAGAATAAGATCAAGGATTTGCTTTTCGGTGTATTTCACCATTTTCTCACCGGAAACATAAGAATAAGCCTCACCGGCACGAGCGTACAGCAAACGAAGATAATCGTATATTTCCGTTGTCGTACCTACGGTGGAACGCGGATTTTTATTGGTTGTCTTCTGCTCAATGGAAATCACCGGACTCAAGCCTGTAATCTTGTCTACATCAGGACGTTCCAGATTCCCCAGGAAGTTACGGGCATAAGCGGAAAAGGTTTCAATATACCGGCGTTGGCCTTCAGCAAATATCGTATCGAATGCTAAAGATGACTTGCCACTTCCACTCAACCCGGTGATGACCGTCAGGCTATTACGGGGAATTTCAGCATCAATGTCCTTCAAATTATGTACACGCGCTCCGTATACATTGATATATTCTGTTTCTTCTTGCATATTTTAATTAATGAATTTGTGCAAAAATAAAGGTTTCCGGCCGAATATCAGCCGAAAAGACATATTTTTCGGTTTTGAAATGCACAATATTATTTCTTAACGCAATCCTTTGGTTAAAATAGGACAATATTACTAACTTTGCAGCTACTTTGGGAAATTGTAAACATAAACCAACGATTACTGAATGAAAACTATCAATCGTATTTTCTGCTCCTTGCTGCTTGCCGGTGCATGTAGTTTCGGTGTAAACGCACAAGAAAACCAATCTTATTTTCTGCATACAATAGAAAAAGGTCAGAGCCTATATTCCATTGCCAGCATGTATAACATCAGCCAGGCAGACATAGTGAAACTAAATCCGGGAAGTGATGACAAGATATACGTAGGACGCACCTTACGTATTCCACGTACGGATGCCAATTCACAGAAAGAAACTTTCCACACCATAGAATCCGGTGAAACCCTTTACCGGCTTACCGTAAAATACAATGTCTCGGCGAAAGACATATGCGACGCCAATCCCGGACTGAGCGCAGAGAACTTCCGCATCGGGCAGGTTATCCGGATTCCATCCTCAACGGACGCGGCTACTGCCACAACGAACACCACCGGACTTTCCGCTACATCTCCCACCGGAAACACATCTGTCCAAGCTCCGGTGCAATCACGTTGCCGCGATATGCACAAGGTGAAACGGAAAGAAACCGTATTCAGCATCAGCCGGAAGTATGGCATTACGGAAGCTGAGCTCATTGCCGCCAATCCGGAATTGCAGGGGGAAAATAAAATAAAGAAAGGTTCATTTCTCTGTATCCCCTATCCTTCCACCCAGATACAGCAAAATACGCATCCTCAAGCGACAGCGCCAAGCGACAGTGAATTGTTCAGTGAGAACAAAAAGAGCAACGAGCGTATCAATGTTATCAAGGCAGCTGTTATTCTTCCGTTTTTATCTGACGGAGCAAGCAAAAGCGAATCTGCAAAAATGGTGGAATACTATGAAGGTTTCCTCATGGCAGTAGACAGTTTGAAGCGCACAGGCACTTCTATCGATCTTTTTACATACAGTACAGGCCCTTCCACCTCATCTCTGAATTCCATACTTGGCAAAAACGAGATGAAAGACATGGATATCATTTTCGGCCCGTTGCACCAACAGCATATCAAGCCGCTGGCCGATTTTGCCGACAAGCATGATATACGCTTGGTGATACCGTTTACATCCAAGGATAATACTGTATTCCGCAATCCGTCGGTATATCAGATCAATACTCCCCAATCCTACCTTTACTCGGAAGTGTACGACCATTTTGTCCGCCAGTTCCCCAACGCCAATGTTATCTTTATTGAAGCCAGCCAGGACACTAAAGACAAAGCGGAGTTCATAAAAGGACTGAAAGAGGAATTGCGCAACCGTTCCATACCCACAAAATCATTGAAGGAGGATGCTACCGTAGAGTCTATGAAAGCCGTATTACGCAACGATCGCGAGAATATTTTTATCCCCACTTCGGGAAGCAATATTACCCTAATCAAAATACTGCCGCAATTGACATTGCTGGTGCGCGAACAGCCTGACAGTCGTGTGCATCTCTTCGGCTATCCGGAATGGCAGACGTACACCAAAGATCACCTTGAAGCATTCTTTGAGCTGGATACTTACTTCTATTCCTCGTTCTATACGAACAATCTGCTGCCGGCAGCCATAACCTTCACAAAGAGTTATCGCAAATGGTATGGAAAAGAGATGGACGAGCGTTATCCGAAATTCGGCATGCTGGGGTTCGATACCGGCTATTTCTTCCTCAAAGGCCTATCCAGATATGGTTCGGGACTTGAAAAGAATTTGGATAAAATGGACCTTGTCCCTATTCAGACCGGCTTCAAGTTCCAACGTGTCAACAACTGGGGCGGCTTCATCAACCGGAAAGTATTCTTTGTACGTTTCACCAAAAACTTTGAGCTGATAAAGCTTGATTTCGATTAAAGACGATTTACAGCCATTCGATGACAAGCAACTCGTAAATTGCAATTTAAGAAAATGAGACTAAAAACAATTATAGGAACAGCACTTTTGGCAGGAACATGTGCCTTGCCGGCAAGCGCACAGATAGGCGAACAACGCCACAACTTTTCTGTGGGCATTAACGGCGGTATCAACCTGAATAGCGTAAGTTTCTCTCCCAGAGTCCGCCAGAACAACCTGATGGGTATCAATGGCGGACTGACAGCCCGTTATATTTCCGAAAAATACTTCAGTATGATATGCGGTGCACAGATTGAGTTAAATTTCTCGCAACATGGTTGGGATGAGTTTTATCAGGACTACCCCGAATTGCAATACACGCGTAAAATGAATTACATAGAAATTCCCTTCCTTGCGCATTTGGCTTTCGGCAAAGACAGAGGATTACAGTTTTTTGTTCATGCAGGTCCGCAGATAGGCTTTTTTCTTAGCGACAGTTACACAATAGGTGGCGATTGGGACAATTATACCGGAATAACCGTTGAACAACACGATAAAGCCGTAGATAATAAGTTTGACTATGGTATCACAGGTGGAGCCGGTGTGGAGCTTCGTACTAAAATCGGGCACTTTTTGGTAGAAGGCCGATACTATTACGCTTTATCCGATTTTTACAGCAGTACAAAGAAAGACTACTTCTCCCGTTCGGCCCATGGGGTCATCACTGCAAAGATCACTTACTTATTCGATCTGAAGAAATAACAGTATAAACCTCTGACAATAATAAAAGCGGGACATGGTTTTAAACCATGTCCCGCTTTTATTGTATATATCCGTTTCTTATCGAAACAGTTTTTATTATCTTAATCTGTCTGCCGCTTTCACCATCAGTTCATCCCGATAGATGGAACGGAAAGCCAAATAGTTCAGTATGATACATACAGCCGGAAGGCACAAAGCCCAACCCAATTGGAAGCTCGTTACATTCAAATCTTCTTTCAAAATGAACACAAATACCACGAAAGCAATGTAATAACCAATCAGCAGAAGGCTGCCAAAGATAGTCATACGGACTTGCAACATACGGTTACGGAATAGGAAAATAGTGCACAATGAGATAATCGCACTCAATAAAAGAATACCGAACAATCCCCATGTAGACCGAAAGCCACCATCGGCCAAAGTCACTCCCAACGGTTTGAAAACATGAGCCACTATCCCGTCCGAACCAATAAACTCTCCCGCCGGCAAACAAAGAGTTACAACCAGAAGGACAGTTACCAATAACAAATAAACGGATTGAATACGTTGTATCATTACTGCAATTTTTCTTTTTCCTTAGAAGGATTACGATAGTACACCTTACCCTCAAGATATTCCTGAGTAGCAATCAAAGTAGGTTTCGGCAACTTCTCATAATAACGGGAGATTTCAATCTGTTCGCGATTTTCAAACACTTCTTCAAGGTTGTCATTATAGGAAGCAAATTCCGCCAACTTCTTAGAAAGATCATTTTTAATTTCAACACTGATCTGATTGGCACGCTTACCAATAATCGCTACGGTTTCATATACATTACCTGTATCTTCACACAATTCCATCATGTCACGAGTAACCGTAGTAGTAGGAGCATTTGTCTTTCTGTAATCCATAATTTTTATCTAAATTAATTTTATTCTATAACAATAATATTCTCTTTATCTGTCAATCTTTCAATATTTTCTGCGCTTCTTTAAAGATACGGTCGGCATCTTTCATATATTTACTTTCAGGGAATTCATTCTTAAAAGCATAATATTCATCTACTGCTTCGCGATAGCGTTCCTCTCTTTTATCTTCCACACTGAATACCGCCATTTCATACTTGGCACGCAAGATGAGGATAGACAAATCCTCACGCATATTAGTATAAGGATAATCTTTCAAAGCATTCTGCGCCGTAATGACGCAAGACTCATAATTATTTCCTAAGTAATTGCCCAAATTATAATAGAGCTTAGCAGAAAGATATTCTTTCATAACCAATTTGTCCTGCAAAGCAAAAATCATGTTTTGAGCTTCGTCTTTCTTTGCGCTGTTCGGAAAATACTCCAAAAACATCTGTAATTGCTGGATTGCATTGTATGTACCGGACTGGTCCAAACGGGGTTCCGGCGTATCCAGATACAAAGCCTTTCCGGCATGAAAACGTGCCAGCTCGGTAAACGTACCACGCGGATACACATTGTAATATTGGGTGAATGTTTGAGCGGCAGTCTGATAATCATTCTGGTTATAATAACTCATACCCAGCATATAAAGTGATTCTTCAGCTTTGTCAGTACCTTTAAGAATGGCAATCAACTCGTTCAACAAAGTCGCAGCACGATTATACTGACCTTTTGCGAAGTAATTCTTTGCCGCTTCATACTTGTATTCGTAGTCTGTGCTTTTCAGCAACTTGTTGTATTCTCCACATGAGGAGAGCAGCAGTGCTGCAAGCAGAGTTATAAGGATGTTCTTCTTCATTACTTTTATTCAAATAATGCGCAAAGATAGAGGTTCATATCGAATTAAACAACGATACGCACCTTAATTTTTCAAAAACAAAGATGAAGAGGAATAATTTGGAGAACGGATGGGGAGAGAGAGTTTGATGTGTGTTTAGTGATTAATGATTAGGAGGCTATGCAACAAGAGAGCGCAATGCACTAATCATTAATCACTGATTTCTTTTTTTACAGTTTATACAGATCGCTTGCAGCCAGCAGATCTACTTTTTTTTCCGTCAATACGCGAATACAGTTTTCCATATCGTTAGGACGGATAATGACATTGGCGGTCTGCCCATTGGCAAAAGAGTACATATATTCAATAAACACACCTTCATCGGACAGGCAGCGGAGAACTTTTGCCAATGAACCCGGGATATTGGGGCAACTGATTCCCACCACATCCGTTACATTGACAGCAAAATGATTATCCTTTAAAGCCTTATATGCTTTATCCGGTTCAGAGACAATGCCGCGAAGAATACCAAAATCAGCATTCTCGGCTATGCAAAGAGCAGAAAGGTTGACACCTTCTTTGGCAAGAACTTCCGTCACTTCCGTAAGGCGGCCTGACTTGTTCTCCAGAAAAATAGAAAGTTGTTTTGCTACCATAATATCTTGTTTTACAGTTTTCGGTTATCAATTACGCGTTTCGCTTTACCTACACTACGCTCGATGCTGCGCGGTTCCACCAACCGGACATCCACGCCCAAGCCTAATACGCTTTGCAAACGCGCTGTAAGTTTTTTCTTCAAGGCCAGCATCTTGTTAATCTCATCAGAGTAATATTCCGGACGGACTTCCACTTGCAGTTCCATAGTATCCGTATTGTTCTTTCGATCGACAAGCAGCAGATAATGCGGTTCAAACTCAGGCATCTCAAGAATAACAGACTCAATCTGTGTGGGGAATACGTTTACACCGCGTATGATAAGCATATCGTCACTACGTCCGAGGATGCGGTCCATGCGGACCAATGTACGCCCACAAGGACATTTGTCATAGTGCAAAGCCGTAAGGTCTTTAGTGCGATAGCGCAGCAAAGGCATTCCTTCTTTGGTGAGATGCGTAAACACCAATTCTCCTGTTTCGCCCGGTGCAACCGGCTCAAGCGTTTTCGGGTCTATGATTTCCGGGAAATAATGGTCTTCATTGAGATGCGTACCATGCTGGCACTCACATTCGTATCCTACACCGGGACCGGCTATCTCGCTCAGCCCATAGATGTCATAAGCTTTTATTCCCAATTTCGTTTCAATGTCACGACGCATATTCTCTGTCCATGGCTCTGCCCCGAAAGCGCCGAACTTCAGTTTGAACTCTTCACGCGGAAAACCGGAGTCCTTAATGGCATCCGCCAGATACAGAGCATAAGAAGGCGTGCAACAAAGAACCGTCGAACCGAAATCATGCATCAGCGTTATTTGCTTCTCCGTATTACCGCTGGACATTGGAATTACGGAAGCACCGATATTTTCAGCACCGGCATGAGCACCCAGCCCGCCGGTAAAGAGCCCGTATCCGTATGATATCTGAAAAATATCCGAACTGCCGGCGCCATAAGCCGTAAAAGCGCGTGACAGACACTCCGACCAGGCCGAAAGGTCCTTACGCGTGTACCCCACCACAGTGGGCTTTCCGGTAGTACCGGAGGAGGCGTGGATACGAACTATCTGGCTCATAGGAACAGCGCAAAGTCCAAAAGGATAGTTATCCCTGAGATCGTATTTCGTAGTAAAAGGCAGTTTCACAATATCGTCAATGCTGTTGATGTCATCAGGAGTGATTCCCAATTCCTGCATTTTCTTGCGGTAGAAAGGAGTGTCATGATATACACGCTCCACAGTCTTTTTAAGACGAATGCTTTGGATTTTACGAAGGCTTTCGCGATCCATGCATTCGATACTCTCATTCCAAATCATGTTTTTGTTGTATTACATTAATGGTTGTTATTAATTTGATACCGCAAAGATATGTTTTACTTACGAATTCACAAATTTTCAACACAAAAAACTCCAATGTTTTTTAAAAGCCTGAAAAGTATTATATAATTACATAAGCGCCTTTATTCCAGACTTGCCGGCAATGACTCAAAGAAGGAGCCCCATTCAGTCAGGGACTGAAAGGCAATGACTCACTGACTGAAAGGCATTCAGTCAGTGAGTCATTGTCACCCTCGCAGGAGCATGTTCTGAGAGGGGTATGGAAGTGATGGCACATCATAGTATTTTTTATATACATTTCATTCATTTTTCCGTTTTATGGAGCAAGGAGTTATGGGAGTAACCATGTTTTTCGATACATTAAGTTGCTTTATTTTCATACCTTTCCTATCTTTGCCCGACAATCCTGATGAAATGAACAAATTCGAGTTAACATCCGCCTATCACCCTACCGGTGACCAGCCGGAAGCAATTGCACAACTTACCGAAGGCGTGCGTGAGGGAGTTCACGCACAGACCTTACTTGGTGTAACAGGTTCCGGAAAAACGTTTACCATTGCCAACGTCATAGCCAACATCAACAAACCTACGCTCATATTGAGCCATAACAAGACGCTGGCAGCACAGTTGTACAGCGAGTTCAAAGGATTCTTTCCGAACAATGCGGTAGAATATTATGTGTCCTACTATGATTATTACCAACCCGAAGCCTATCTTCCTTCCTCGGACACTTACATAGAAAAAGATCTCGCTATCAATGACGAAATCGACAAACTCCGGCTTGCCGCCACTTCCGCCCTGCTTTCCGGGCGCAAAGACGTGGTGGTAGTCTCTTCCGTATCATGTATTTACGGTATGGGAAATCCGGCAGACTTCTATAATAATGTAATCGAAGTGCAACAAGGAAAGAATTACAGTCGCAATGTATTTCTCCGACGACTTGTAGACAGCCTTTATGTCCGTAATGACATAGACCTGAACCGCGGCAACTTCCGCGTGAAAGGTGATACGGTAGACATCTACCTGGCCTATGCCGACAATCTTCTGCGCATCGTTTTTTGGGGAGATGAAATAGACAGCATCGAAGAGGTGGACCCGGTGAGTGGTGTTATGATAGCCCGGTTCGACGCCTATAAGATATATCCCGCCAACTTGTTTATGACAACCAAAGAAGCCACCTTGCGGGCTATCCATGAGATAGAAGACGACTTGCACAAACAAGTGCAATGGTTTGAGAACGAGGGGCGCCCTTTCGAAGCCAAACGCCTGCAGGAACGTGTAACTTACGATATGGAAATGATGCGCGAATTAGGCCATTGCTCAGGCATAGAAAACTATTCGCGCTATTTTGACGGACGTGCGGCAGGCACCCGTCCCTACTGCCTGCTGGATTTTTTCCCCGAGGATTTTCTCATAGTCATCGACGAAAGCCATGTGAGCGTTCCGCAGATACGTGCCATGTATGGCGGCGACCGCGCCCGAAAGACAAACTTGGTAGAATACGGTTTCCGGCTTCCCGCAGCAATGGACAACCGTCCGTTGAAGTTCGAGGAGTTTGAATCAATGGCAAAACAGGTTATATACGTCAGCGCCACACCTGCCGATTACGAACTGATGCAATCTGAAGGTATTGTTGTAGAGCAGGTAATCCGTCCGACCGGCTTGCTGGATCCCATTATCGAAGTACGCCCCAGCCACAACCAGATAGACGACTTAATGGAAGAAATTCAGTTGCGCATCGAACGCAACGAGCGCACGCTCATCACCACTCTGACCAAGCGCATGGCAGAAGAATTGACGGAATATCTTCTCAATAACAACGTGAAGTGCAACTATATCCATAGTGATGTGGATACACTGGAGCGCGTAAGGATTATGAGCGATTTACGCGAAGGCGAATATGACGTACTGGTCGGCGTCAATCTTCTACGTGAAGGACTGGACTTGCCGGAAGTATCCCTTGTTGCTATTCTGGATGCGGACAAGGAGGGCTTCCTCCGCTCCGAGACCTCCCTCATCCAGACCATCGGCCGGGCGGCCCGGAACGCGGAGGGTTTGGTGATCCTCTACGCCGATACCGTCACGCCCTCCATGCGGGCGGCTATGGACGAGACGGAGCGCCGCCGGAAAATTCAGGACGCTTACAACAAGGCCCACGGCATCGTGCCGAAGACCATCATCAAGGATGTCCGGGAAATTCTGGAGATCTCCAAGAGCGAGGACACCGGACACAAGGCCAAGGGCAAGCCCAAAAAGCTGACGGAGGCGGAGCGGACGGCGGAGATCGCCAAGTTGGAGCAGGAGATGAAGGAGGCCAGCCGCCGGCTGGAGTTCGAGTACGCTGCCATTCTGCGGGATCAAATCATAGAATTGAGGGGGGCCAGCGAGACCGGCTGACCCCTGAAGGAGGCTTCTCTATGTC
>ERZ1027251.542-NODE-542-length-11692-cov-6.507004_pt1 | contig 11692 bp, 10 predicted proteins | sample MGYA00519474_ERZ1027251 | MGnify/ENA primary metagenome ERZ1027251 (study PRJEB26926, sample SAMN06164779) | human gut metagenome | biome: ENVO:00009003; feature: ENVO:2100002; material: ENVO:00002003 | host: Homo sapiens | place: USA | collected 2012 ...
GGTCTCGTGGGCTCGGAGATGTGTATAAGAGACAGGCTTGAAGAAGGAGATTACTCCGCCTATCAACAAAATAGCCAAAAAGAAATAGATAACCTTCCGGTTCTCCAAAGAATATTTTGGAATATTCATGATATGCTCTCTCCTTTTTTATTCTGTTAATATTTTTACTTGCTGGCCATCTACCAGATAAGACGCTCCGGCAGACACAACCTGTTCGCCCGGTTCAATATTTCCGGATACTATCAGGTCGTTACGTCCTACAATAATTCCCTCATCACTGACTTTACGCAGTTCTACTTTCTGTGTAGACGGATTATATATAAATACGATCTTGCTATTCAAGTTATTATCAAACACTACAGCGGACAAAGGCACTGTAATTCCTTCTTTTACCACATCATTCTCAATATTGACAATAACACGGCAAGAAAAGCCCACCGATACCTTATATTTTTTCAAATCAAATTCCGGATCATCAATGTAAAGGAATACAGGAACTCCTGCCCCATCGGGAGAAGCCTCTACATACTCCTTTACTTTTGCCTGAAATAATTTTCCTTTATAGGCATCAAATTCTACGTAAATAGTAGAAGGAGAAGTTACATAAGAAATATTCGTTTCGGGGATAGTGAACTCCACTTGCAATTTAGCCGGATTAATCAAACACACCACTCCTTGTCCTGGCTGTACACGCTGATAGTTTTCAACATATTTTTTTTGGATAAAGCCATCAAATGGAGCGCGTAGTTTGGTGTCATTCAATGTGTTTTGCGCATTTTCAAATGCCGATTTGGCATTGGTATACGAAGCTTGGGTCGTTTCGAACTCTTGCATGGAAATAGCATTCTTGGCCAACAGTTTCTCTGCGCGTTGCATTTGTGATGACGCCTTTTGGAATGAAGCCCTCTTAGCGTCATAATCCAGTTTGTAATCTGTCGGATCAATTTCGGCCACTACCTGTCCTTTCTTCACCCGTTGTCCTTCGAGTACATTCATTGCTACCAGCGGACCGGACATTTTAAATGCCAAGTCACTGAACTGATCAGGCGACACAACACCTGAATACGATTTTTCGATCCTGCTTAACGAGGTCACTTCCGCCAATTTCACGGGCCGAGGACCGCGTTCTTGTGCAGGTTGCTGTCCGCAAGAACAGAACACTGCCGCAATCATTGCCATAATAGACAAATTTTTACCTTTCATACTGTTTATCTTCACTATTAGTTTCGCTGCAAAGTTCTTATAATTATTAAAAGCGTACAAGTGCTAACAGTAAGATATATTAGTCTATTTTTAAGCATTTTCTTTGTTATCTGCTCTAACTGCCCTATATTTGTGGTGCATAATCAAAACCTTCTTTATTTTTATGAAGTATATAGATGACATTAACTTATTTAAATCGAATAAGGATTTCGTTGCAGAAATTGACATGACAGGATCATTAGGCCGTATTTACCACTATCCGCAACGAATGGAAGGATGCTTGTTCCTTCTGTGCCTGCGAGGTGAATGTGACATAACGATCCATCTGTCTGAACACAAGATACAAAAGAACGACATTGTCACTATTCTGCCAGAAACCTTTGTACATGTTCACCGGCAAAGTCCCGACTGTCGTCTGTACTTGATAGGATTCAACAAAGAGTTGCTGAACGGAATAAATCTCTTCAATTCCACCATGAACTATCTTTCAGCCCTGATTGACACACCCATTATCCCTCTGCGTCCCGAAATAACCGAGTTGTTTCAAGACTATTTCCGGTTGCTGATAAAAATGAAACGTATGGGAGCCAAGCCCAATAAAGAGTTAATCAGCACCATGCTGCTCACTATATTGCACGGTGTAGGCAGCATTCATCAGAACACCAATGTAACCACACGTACTTTCAACCGTGGAGAAGAAATTGTGAAACGCCTGGTCCAATATATCATCAAACATTATACGAAAGAACGGAGTGTAGCTTTTTATGCCGACCTGCTTCATATATCCCCTCAGCACCTCAGCACTACTGTCAATAAGATTACGGGAAAAACTGTTACAGATATCATCGCCAAACTAGTGATAACAGATGCGGAAGCCAAACTAAAATCCACAGACTTTACCATTCAGGAAATAGCCTATTCACTTAATTTCCCAGACATCTCATTCTTTGGGAAATATTTTAAAAGATATACAGGAATGTCACCGAAACAGTATAGGGAGAGCACATAACAATGCTCATTCCCCATATAATACGGTTTCGGTAATCCATGCAAAAACATTGGCTATCAATTTGGAAGCATCATTATTGATGGTTCCTGCTGTGTTATTAATGTGATTCTCACTAGTCGCCCCTGTACCGGATAAATTACTGCTCATATCTGTATCCCCCCAATATACAATTCTCCTGGAATAATCTATACCCAACACTATTCCCCCACCAGGCCCCATCAAAATAGGAGTTATGCCCTCAGAAGCACTAGTATTCACCTGTATCTCACCATGATATATATCATAATTCCGTAATGCAAAATTCGAAGTGACAGGAGCATTTTTGGTAAAAGGTCCGTCAGTAGTAAAATAATGATTACCAATAGTAGAAGCAGCCAAAGGATAAGGTCCTCCGTTTGATGTAAAATATTTGATGCCACTCTTCCCCGCAAGAATTTCCGCTAACAAATTCTGACTTACATCGGAAGCATCATAAGAGGCGATCAAGACACGATTCTTCTTTGTTTTCAGCCAGTTATGAAGTTTATGAGCATCTTGACTACCAAACTGCGAGGTTGGCACATAATTTATATATACTACATCAAACAGAGAAAAAAGAGCATCTGTCAAATTATTAGCATTAACCCCTACTCCCACCAAATTATAACCGCCACACTCCACTACCCCATCGGGTCCAAAATTAGTTTGATTAGTCAAAATACCACGAAGTCCGGTAGCACGAGCTTCAGCACTACTAGAACCTAAAATATTAGTACCCAAATACCCCAGACCGGAAGTAAATGACATCAAATTGATCGTTTTATAAGCTGCTATATCATACTTCTGCTGTATGCTGACATAAATAGTCCACCGCTGAGCTGTAATCACAAAATGCTGTATACGGTTGCTACCATCTGCCAAATTATTTTGCAAAGCTGTTATCACCAACCGACTTCCATTATCCTCCTTCGTTACTGTAAAATAATCATTAGACAAAGACTGGGCTCCGGTTCCTTGGAGCACACCTGCATCATCTGCCCACTGCAACGTATAATCCAAAAGGTCTGTACTGACACTAATAATTCCCTCAGAGCCGGTTTTATGCTTCAAAACAACTTCACGTGTTGATATTCCGAAATGATGTTCTCCGTCAAAATACATATCCATAGTATCATCATCCCATGCTTGTACCTCCGCCACTATATTAGATGAACGGTTATGGGCTGCATCATCCGGCGTACTCCATCCCGGAGCCGATACCTTCTTTATATTAAATATATATTTATGGTTACGTAAAACTTGCCCAAAAGCATTATGGTTATTATCCGGATCAAAATCCATTCGATAATAACTTGGCGTATTGCTATCAGCATAGTATCCCTCTACCACTATACAAGTAGCTTTATCTACCTGGTCTGCAGGTTCAGGCGACCAAGTTTCGGATAAATAAAGCCGGGCGGAAAAATTATTCCAATTCTCTGAAGAAACAGGAAATATCGAACTGTCCACATTCCTGTCACTACCTTCGGGTACACTTGGAAAAGTTACTTTGCTCACTCCCGTTTCATCCGGAATAACTTGCAGATAATTATTGGCCCGATAAGCTTTTACCCCTGTCATTCTAAAATTAGCCACTTCCGTAGCTGTCACATCCACTCTAGCTATGGAACGTAACATTTTCAATCCTAAAATAGTACCTGTTCCCGTCGGCTTCAAACCTTCCGGCAATTCATATTCTCCAGACATGGGAAAAACAGATGTCAGATAATCAAATTTTCGATTCATTTTCTTCTTTATCATTTCTTCACTATCACCAACGACAGGCTCATCAGCCACTACCACATCGGTGGCATTTGCCAAAATCAATAACTTCATAGGGATATCACCGGATTTCAGTAACGCCGTAAAAGTTATGGTAGAAGCAGTGTTGTTGATAGACAACCCCGGCACACGATATTTATATTTACCCTCCTCAAATACCAATATTTGAATCTCATTTATCAAAGTTTCATGATCAATCGTACGAACTATCCCCCTTGTACGGGTATAGGTGACCGCCGGTACAGTTACAGCCAACTCTATCAAAACATTTTCTGTACCTTCATTTTTATCGGGCTTTACGGGTAATTCTGCATTATCTGTACAAGATATACATAAAAAGATGATAACCAATATAGCCATTAATTTACTCATAATTGTTCAAGTTTGTTTTATTTTGAAACAAAAGACAGAGGTTCTTGGTTCTAATCATATTCATTAAAACAATAAGAATATGAAAACAAGTAAAATGTTTATAACCATAGTCACTGCTTTGGCAATGGCTTCGTGCAACAATGACAAAGAGTTCGCCAATCAGCCAGAGCTGGAAATGCAAGTTCCAGAAGCATACGCATCTTTCTCCATCAGTATCCCCCATACTTCGGGAACACGCTCTGTAACCACCCGTTCCACTGAACCAGGAACAGATGCAGAAAATATCGTAAAATCCCTTCATATATTTATTTACGATAAGGAAGCACCTTTCACTTCTACGGTAGCAGAATTCAGCGTTGCCGCAAACACACTCCAACAAGCCCCCGGAAATACTTCCCAATGGATTACCACTCGGCCCGTCAATACCAAAAAAGCGGATAAATATATCTTTGCGGCAGTAAACCTGAATACAGAAATTGTAGATTATATTACCTCTAATGGCTTGGGAGCATTCAATTATAAAGAGTTTACGCAAGAGGTCGGCAAACTGGCAGATCAAACAAACGGGTTCATTATGTTTAATGAAAATTATCCCAATATCACTCCAGCCACAAATTTATATGAAGATAAAGCCGAAGCAGAAAAACATCATATTTCAATACCAGTCAGCCGTGTTACTGCAAAGAGTGCTGTATTCACTTCACCTACGTTTAAAGTAAAAGGAGGAGGATCCATGACAGATTTGAAATTCGGTTGGCGAAACTTAAATAAGAAATTCTATTTTATTCAAGATAGCAGAGATGGAATTGTCAAAGACTATAACTGGAACAGCTATACAGAGCAAGATTTTTCAAGAGGCACAGATGCTATAAACGTTTACGGAAATGATACTCCTCCCTCTGTCTTCTCTTATGCTCCGGAAAATACGTTTCAATATGTATCGGGAACATCAAATGTAAATGAAAGCACTTTTATCAGTATCAGCGGAGTCTTCACTCCTGCCAAAATCGTAACTAGCAAAAATGACTCCCCTACCGGTGAAAGTGATTTTACAATAGAGAATAATACAAGTGGCCCCGGAACAACTTTTTATGTAGTACATACCGCTGATGGGACAGCCAATTACTTTATAGATGGTGCTATTGCAGAAAAATATGCCGAACTTTGTGCAAACAATACTACAGGTATGCCTGCACTCACCGGTGATTATGTGTTGGCAGACAATACCTACACCAATGGCATATGTTATTTTCATGTACAGGTCAACGGTAACGTAACAGCGCCCCAAGCACCTTATAATATATATCGAAATCAATATTTCAAAATTACTGTCAATTCCATACAAGCCCCGGGAAAACCATCCGATAATTTTGATAATAATCAACCTATCCAGCCTAACACATGGATCAGTGCAGATATAGAAGTCATTCCATGGGAAGTAATAGAGGAAGACCATGATCTATAAATGGGTAATAATTATTCATTAACAAAATGAAAATCAGATTGAAACTGGCATCTCTTGTTCTGTTGTTATTTGTTCTAACCAATTGCATTAAAGAGAATGAATGTTGCTGTTCTCAGGACTATACAGTCCTGGGACTCAAATTCCGCTACGCAACAAACAAAAGCATACATCAGCAAACAGAGTTCCCTCCAAACGCCATGCTGGCTGTTTTTATTTTTGATGACAAAGGAACATTCGTTTCCCAAATAAATGACTCATTAAATCAAGTTAATGACGACTACACCATGAAACTGCCTTTCAAACAAGGCAGCTATCAATTCGTAGCCTGGACAGGTTATGATGAAACCTGTTACCAATTGTCCGCATGCATTCCACAACAGACTGACATACACGATTTCTTTTTATCTCTGAAACGTGAAAAAGACAATCAAACTATCAACCAGCCTAGTCTGCTCTATCATGGAATACATGACATTGTGAAAATCAGAGAAGGAAAAGAAAACATTGTATGGATTGACTTAAAACAAATCACCAACCATATCCAAGTTATCGTCCATAATTTGAATGATAAAAAGAAACATATCATCTATATTGAAGACAACAATGGGAAATATGACTCTTTCTTGCAGTATGCCGATGATGAAAAAATTACTTATCTTCCCACCTACTCAAATCCATCAAACACCACATCTTCTCTCATAGCCGATTTCACGGTAATGAAGCTGGATAAAAACAGAGAGCCACGACTGAAGATTTCAGATGATACAGGAGTCATCCGTTATGATGAAAATCTTATAGGCAAACTGCTGCAAAAAAAACCTTACATTGATTTCGACTACAATCATGACTTTACCATTGAAATATCATTCAACGATTATATTCCTGTGAGTATAAAAATTAATGGCTGGGAAATTATCAATGAATCGGTATAACAAACATAAAAAGAAGGTGCAGTTCACATTACGACGCACCTTCTTTTATTATTCATCTATAAAGCCTTCGGCTTATAAATAGCGTTCCACCAAGTCGCATCATCCTGCAACCATTTGGCAAACCAGGCAAAAATCGTGTTCTGCCACTGAATCCTCTTGCCATAATCCACTATATGATGATCTTGTCCCGTTACAGCCACAAAAGCCGTTTCGCGCCCCAGTAACTTCAGTGCTGTAAACATCTGAATGCTCTCTCCCACCGGTACATTCACATCCGCATCACCGTGCAAGAACAGCAAAGGCGTATGTATCTTGTCCGCATTGAACAACGGGCTTTGTTTTACAAAAAGATCAGGATTGCTCCACGGATAACTATTCGCCATGGAAACTTCACTGTACGAATATCCCCAATATCCTTCCCCCCAATAACTGGTATGATCACTGATACCGGCATGAGAGATGGCCGCTGCAAAAATATCGGTCTGTGTTTGCAGGTATTGTGTCATGAAGCCGCCATAGGATGCACCTATACAGCCTATTTTCTTGTCATTGACAAAAGCATGTTCTTTACAAAACTGCTTTGTACCTTCTATGATATCCTGTGCCACCCCTTCCCCAGCTGTATTGACGTGGCGGGCAGAAAATTCCTGTCCGAAACCGGTAGCACCGCTAGGTTCTATCACATACACCACATAGCCCAATGCCGCGTATGCATGATGCGGATAACGGCTTTCGAAATTACGGCTGACCGGACTGCACCCACCATAATAATTCACAATCATAGGATATTTCCGGTTGGCGTCAAAATGAGGCGGCAGGTAATAACGACCATAAATGGTATCACCACGAGAATTGGTAAAACTCCAGGCCTTGCATTCGCCCAGCTCCACATCTTTCAATATGTCTTTACTTAAGTCTTCCAACAAAGATGATTTCATCTTTTTGGTATTCATGGTGTATAAACGGTCGGAATTTGAGGCGCTCTGTCCATAATAGACCATAACCGGAGCATTTTGCGCCAATGAGAATGAGTTGACCAAATCTTCTGAAACCTCCAGTTGCTGAATTTTCCCATCAGCGGGATTCATCCGGTACAAACTGTAACAGTCACGGTTCTCGGCCGTGAAATATATTTGCCCGTCGGCCTTATTCCACACGGCACGCTGTACGCTGGGATTAAAATCTTTCGTCAGCGGAGTGACTCTCTTATCAGCTATATTCAGCAAATAAAGCTGACCGTCCGTCATACTCGGAGTCTGCCCCTCCTTTACATTTTTCCCTATTCCACCCAGCGATTCAGGCGAGCCGGATACCAATACCTGCGTTCCGTCAGGTGAAAAACGGGCTCCACTGATAAAACCATCTTTATCTATCAGCAGTTCCGCCTGTAAAGTCTGCATATCCAACCGATATAGTGAGAATAAAGTAGTAGGACGCTTGGTCAGACGGCTCTGACTGGTCATCATCAAAAGATACCGGCCGTCATTGGAAATATCGGCAGCCCAGACATTGTGATAACCGAAAGTCAGTGGCTGCAACAAACCGGTCTTCAAATCATATTTAGCCAGATAAGAACGGTTACGCCACCCCGGCTGGCGATCATCCGGTTCCAGGACCTCATAAATTTCTTTACGTTCTTTCGGACCTTCCTGGGTCATGGTGAAAAGCAGGTAGTCTTCCGTAGGTGCGAACTGGAAATACCCGTCAGGTAATTTATTCACCAGCACAGTTTCCATTCCGGTAAGCGGATCCACAACTATCAGCTGCCTGCCATCCACCCCCGTACGGGTATAATAATAACGGTTAGAACGAGGCATCCATTGCATATTTTCAGTACGCTCCGCCAAAACCTTACCGCTGGCAAGTTCAGTAATGCGCGTACTACCGGCTGACCGACCACCTACATAAGTCGTACGATAATTGGCAATCAAATATCTGCCATCAGGGGAAAGCCCTACTCCGGCAAAACGAGTTCCATGCAACACATCCGCCAAAGTATATAGCTTTTTGTTATCTTGCTTAAGTGAAATGCTTCCCTCTTGATCCGTATCCACACTCACTTTCAAGGAATCTGTTTTCCCTGCTTCAGAAAGATATTTAATAACTACAGAATGGGTGGCCGGCTCCAAAGCGAGTTCAGTTCCTTCCTGCTTCTTTCCATCTACATAAAGCTGGTATCTTTTCAGCCCGTCAATCTTCAGCTTGGCTGTGGCATAATGAGTATTCTCCAACACAAAACCCATCATGTGCAAGGCATATCCCGAGTCACTTCCCGGCAAAACCCCGCCTGTAAATAAAGTTCCCTGTTGCAATACGTCCACAGAAAGATGAGTGTCCAACAGACGTCCGGATACAAAAGTCTTTGAATTCACATCCACGCTGTCCACCTGAAAAGGGGCCTGTACAACGTAGGGGCCGGCATAACGGAAAGTAGTAATGTCAATCGTTTCAGCACCTGCCATCACAGCCCAGGCAAGTGCACAAGACAATAAGATTTGTTTCTTCATATTTCTAACAATTTGTGTTACACAAAGATACGAAATATAAAAGAAACAAAAACCTTTTCCTACGATTTTCAATGCTTCCTACAACATATTATTTCACCTCTCCCGGCAGATAGCGTAACTGCAAATACTGTTCCCCCGGTTTCAGATATCCCCCTTCGAATATTTCTTTCCTGATCCGGTAAACTTCCACTCTTTTCAATAAGTAATTTTCTACCTTCATCGGCTGCTTTTTACACCAGGAAAGCACTTTCAGACTTCCATCGGCATGAACATCCGCATAAACCTTTACCGTTCTTATCGGAGTCCCGTCCGTTATCTTACGTCCTCTTTTATAATCCACCCACAAAATAGCTTTCGCTTTTTCCCCCTCACATGTTCCGGCATACTCATCCGTTTCGGACGCGGTGGAAGGTGAAGAAGTTCCCTTACAACCTACAACCACACATAAAATCAAAAGATATAAAATATAGCTTCCTCGTGTTTTCATATCAATCGGATTAGTCTTTTATCTCTTCTATAGGAGTAATATCCTCTATTTCAGGCATCCCCGGTTCTTTCTTCTGACGGAAGCGGATGATGTTTATCAAATCGGACAGTCCGTATACAATGCTGCTCACTCCCAGAATGATGAATGGAACAGCAGCAGCCGTAAATGGATTAAATAATACCACAATACCTGCAATCAGCACCAACACAGGTATCACAAAGAAACCTCCCGGTACCACCGTCCAACTACGCGCAGCAGATAAATTCACAATCTGACTGATTCCCGCCAGTACCAAAACAGCACCCAGCACATACATCAGGATACCGACAAAAAATGCCGGCATAATCATCAGCCATAATCCGAACAAAAGGCTGCCAAGCCCGGCAATAGGAAAACGACTGCCATCCTGCTTGCCACGAATCAAATACCCGGATAAAGAAAAGAGTCCCGGTACTAGAAACAACACACCGATTGTAATAACCAGATAAAGAATGGCAGCCTCAGGCCATGCCACCAGCAACACACCGATGACCAACGCACAGATACATCTGATTATAGAATAATTCATTGTTTTCATATTCAATCATGTCTAATTGGTTAATGAAGCGAATATACTGATTATTTCTGAGAAGACAGATGCAAAATGGATATTAATTTTCAGACAGAAGAACAAAAGAACAAAAAAAGAAAGCCAAAACAAATTTTCCTGCCATAAGCTTAGAACTAATTCTATTGTTCTATAGACTTTAGCAAACAGAATGTTATACCGACTATTCCAATCTATTCTTTCGTACCCATGCCTGAAGATCATCCTTTTGTCTTATGACAAATCACTCTATCTGTTCTGTTTCAGGCAGACTTTGTTCATTCTCGTCCTCATCGATCAAAATAGCCCAAAAGAGCCACCATAACAGCAATCCTGCCAACAACACGGCACCTATTCTTATCCAAAGTTTACGTTTCATACACTTCATTTTAATGATTTATTAACTGATGTATTAAAACCATTCCGCCACCCGAAATGTTCATTTATAAAACCAATTTAAAGTAATAAGATTATGAATAATGGAAAATTCTTTGCCGGACTGGCACTAGGAGCGCTGGTCGGCAGTGCATTAAGTTGTTTTGCGCACAGCAACAGAGGTCGCAAATTGAGAAGAGACGTGTATGATGCCATTCAGGACTTACAAGAAGATGCAAAAGACCTGGCTCATCATGCAAAACATAAAGCAGAAGAAGTAAGCAGTGAAGTAGCCGGAAAAGTAGGTGAGAAAGTGGAAGAAGTGAAAGGGAAAATACACGAAGCTGCAAATAAATAAAAAAAAAGTAAGTTTTTCTTTGGAGTTTAAAACAAAACGCTTACATTTGTCCCAAAATAAAAACAGATTTTATGAATAGAATCATGGTAAATACATATTGGTGGCGTTTCTTACAACTAAACAAGTCGTAAGGGAACCAGACCATGTATATATACCTGACATTCTAAAAGGATATTCAAACTGAAGGCCTGTCGTACTTACGACAGGCCTTTTTTCGTTAGTGCAATTAACATTAAAATATAGAACGACAATGAAAACTTATCAGGTAAACAAAGAAGGTTATTATGGCGAATTTGGAGGGGCGTATATTCCCGAAATCCTTCACCGCTGTGTGGAAGAATTGCAGAATGCCTATTCCAAAGTATTGGAAAGTGAAGGATTCAAACAAGAATTCCACCAGTTACTACGCGACTATGTAGGACGCCCTTCACCTCTTTACCTGGCAAACCGGCTAAGCAAGAAATATGGCTGTAAGATCTACCTGAAACGTGAAGATTTAAACCACACCGGAGCACATAAAATCAATAATGCCATCGGACAGGTGTTACTCTGTCTCTTATACACATCTCCGAGCCCACGAGACCGAGGCTGATCTCGT
>ERZ1027251.544-NODE-544-length-11672-cov-5.859172_pt1 | contig 11672 bp, 10 predicted proteins | sample MGYA00519474_ERZ1027251 | MGnify/ENA primary metagenome ERZ1027251 (study PRJEB26926, sample SAMN06164779) | human gut metagenome | biome: ENVO:00009003; feature: ENVO:2100002; material: ENVO:00002003 | host: Homo sapiens | place: USA | collected 2012 ...
GATCAGCCTCGGTCTCGTGGGCTCGGAGATGTGTATAAGAGACAGGTATTTATGCATACTTGCAAATTATGCTCAATTACTGCATAATACTTAAAACGGGTGAACAAATATGTATTATGCAATTATAATCTACTGAAATTAATCAAAAGGCTGCAATAGGCGCTGACGGTTCGTCTTTTTATGATGCCAGAGAGATTATAAATTTTTGAATTAATGGGAGGACCAAATCATGAGCAAAGTATTAGAAGAAAGAAAACCAGAAGAAGTATTCGTAAATTTAAACCGGACATGATTCCGCAGGACATCCTTGACCGGATAATTGAGGCCGGAACCTTTGCGGCAAACGGCAGAGGTGCACAGAACACCATCATTATTCAGGTGACAAATAAGGAAATAAGGGATGAAATCGCTAAGAGAAATGCCGACATAATGGGAAGTAATACTGATCCATTTTACGGTGCGCCGGTTATTCTTATCGTTCTTGGAAAGAAGGACTGGCCTACACATGTCTATGATGGCAGTCTTGTGATTGGGAATCTCATGCTTGCAGCACATGATCTTGGTATTGGAAGCTGCTGGATTCACCGCGCGAAGGAAGAGTTTGAATCTGACTGGGGCAAGAAGCTTCTCAAATCACTCGGTATTGAGGATGAGTATGAGGGAATCGGACATTGTGCTCTTGGATATGTCGATGGAGATTATCCTGACGTGATTCCGAGAAAAGAGAATCGCGTATTTTACATATAGGAGATATCCACCATGAATTTTTTATTTGTAGCACTTGGGGGCGCCGTAGGTGCAATGGCCAGATATGCCATCAGCCTTATACCTTTAAAAACTGAGTTTCCTTTTTTGACTTTAATCACCAACGTAGTTTTCTACATTTTCGCTGGAATCCTATAATCTGTTTGAACATAATCACTGCCTGCTTGGGTGCGGATATGTGTTGTTGAGCTGTTTAGGATGTATACTCGGTGTGATGTGTGGTGAAAAACTTGCTGCAATAATCAAGTGACGAGTATCGTGCGGTTTTGCAAATGTGCGTGGTGTGATTCTGAATAGTTACAATACAAATTGATGGGGAGATAAGTGTATATGAGTGAAACGGAAAACAATGATCTGACTGCTGGGAAGCAATCTAAGGAACCCAGGAGCAATCAAAAGCTAAAGCTTTTGTATCTGGCCAAAATTCTTTTGAATAATACTGATGCCAATCATGATATTACGCTTGATGAGATTTTAGATAAGCTGCATGCATACGATGTTACGGCCGCGAGAAAAAGTCTGTATGATGATATAGCACAGCTGAATGATTTTGGTATCAAAACCCAAAAGACGCAGTATGGCAGGACTGTCCATTATAAGGTGATAGGCAGGACATTTGAGCTGGCGGAGCTTAAGCTTTTGGTGGATTCTGTCGCAGCTGCCAAGTTCATCACTGAGGAGAAATCCAATGAGCTTATTAAGAAGCTGGAGAGTCTTACAAGCAGACAGGAGGCTGCCACTCTGCAGCGTCAGGTATATGTTGCCGGAAGAGTGAAAACCATGAATAGCGACATCATGAAAAATGTCGATGCCATACACAATGCAATTGCAAATAATTCAAGTCTTTCTTTTCAATATTGTCGGTGGAATACGAAAAAACAGCTTGAGGTGAAGCATGACGGCGCCAGATATCATGTCAGTCCATGGGGATTGCTGTGGAATGATGGCAATTATTATCTGATTGGATATGACCATGATACACAGGTAAAGGAGATTCATCATTACCGTGTAGACAAGATGAAGAATATCCTGATTGAAAATAAAGTCCGTGAGGGCAGGGAGAAGCTTAAAAAACTTGATATTGCTTCTTATGGCAAATCGAAGTTTGGTATGTACAATGGAGAAGAGATTAAGGCTGAGATACTGTGCAAAAACAGCACTATAGGTGTCCTGATTGACAGGTTTGGAACCGATGTGACAATCTTAAAAAAGGATGAAGCTCATTCGCGCGTTTTTGTGAAAGTAGCTGATAACAAGCTTTTTATTCATTGGATTATGGCAATGGGGGATAATTTTAAGATAATTGGTCCGGAGAATCTGGTGAAAGAGGTTCATGATGAGCTTAACAGACTGGCAAAACAATATGGGCATGCAGACTAAATCTTGAAGAAAGTGCCATATTGTACAAATAAAATCTTGAAGAAAGTGCCATATTGGGGAAATAAAATCTTGAAGAGAGGTATACATGAGTATTTTAAACGTAGAGCACCTAAGCCATGGTTTTGGCGACCGTGCTATTTTTGAGGATGTTTCCTTCAGACTGTTGAAGGGCGAGCACATAGGGCTTGTCGGTGCAAACGGTGAGGGAAAATCGACTTTTATGAATATTATCACAGGCAGGCTTATGCCTGATGAGGGCAAAATAGAGTGGGCCAAGAAGGTGCGTGTGGGTTATCTCGACCAGCACACAGCGCTTGAAAAGGGTATGACTATCGGCTCCGTTCTTTCCTCTGCATTTGATTTCCTTTATGATATGGAAAATGAGATGAACGACATATATGCGCGTCTTGGCAATGTGGACGAGGACGAGATGAATAAGCTGATGGATGAAGCCGGCACGATTCAGGACATGCTTACCATGCATGATTTCTATATGATTGATGCAAAGGTTGAGGAGGTTGCAAGGGCTCTTGGACTTTTAGACCTGGGGCTTGATAAAGACGTTACCGATTTAAGCGGTGGTCAGAGAACCAAAGTGCTGATGGGAAAGCTCCTCTTGGAGAAGCCGGATATTCTGCTTTTGGATGAGCCTACCAACTATCTGGATGTGGAGCATATTGAGTGGCTTAAGCGATATCTGAACGATTATGAGAATGCGTTTATTCTTATTTCGCACGATATACCGTTTCTGAACAGCGTGGTAAATCTCATCTATCACATGGATAATAAGAAGCTCGACAGATATGTCGGTGATTATGACAAGTTTATGGAAGTCTATGAGATGAAGAAAGCCCAGCTTGAGGCTGCGTACAACAAACAGCAGCAGGAGATTAAAGAGCTGAAGGATTTTGTGGCGAGAAATAAGGCGCGTGTCGCTACAAGGAATATGGCGATGTCACGTCAGAAGAAGCTTGACAAGATGGATGTTATTGAGCTTGCTGCAGAAAAACCAAAGCCGGAGTTTAATTTCAAGATTGCGCGTACTCCGGGGCGGTATATTTTCCAGACAAATGGACTGGTCATTGGCTATGATGATCCGCTTTCATCTGCTCTCGACCTTGAGATGGAAAGAGGACAAAAGATTGTTCTTACCGGTGCAAACGGCATCGGAAAGACGACATTGCTTAAGAGTATTCTTGGGCTGATAAAGCCGCTTTCAGGAAGTGTTACACTTGGAGATTATCTGGAAATTGGGTATTTTGAGCAGGAGATGGATCAGTCGGTTACAACCACATGTATTGAGGAGATATGGAACGAGTTTCCTGCATTTTCGCAGTACGAGGTGCGAAGCGCGCTTGCCAAGTGTGGTTTGACCACAAAGCATATTGAAAGCCAGGTGCGTGTGTTAAGCGGTGGTGAACAGGCAAAGGTACGCCTGTGCAAGCTGATAAACAGAGAGACAAATATTCTGCTTCTGGATGAGCCTACCAACCATCTGGATGTGGATGCTAAGGATGAGCTGAAGCGTGCCTTGAAGGAATATAAGGGCAGCATACTTATGGTATGCCATGAGCCGGATTTCTATGATGGACTTGTGACGGATGTGTGGGATTGTTCAAAGTGGACTACGAGATTATAGATTTATAAATTATGAATTAGATATGCATGCCTTTTAAGACATAGATATTTAGAGCAGGAGATGATTTTTATGCATATCAGTATACTTTTAATGGAACAGATAATAGAGCTTTTTATCATGATTTTAATGGGTTTTATTATCGTGAAAGCAGGTATTGTGAAGGATGAGGACAGCAAGGTTTTATCAAAGATTGTGCTGTATCTGATTATACCGTGTGTTATTATCAATGCTTTTCAGGTGGATTACACTTCTAAAACGGTGAGAGGTCTTTTGATTGCATTTGTGGCATCAGTGATTTTGCAGTTAGTTTTGCTGTTTATCATTTCTGCTATGGGCAGGCTTTTCCATATGAATGAGGTGGAGGTCGCATCAGTTTATTATTCAAATTCAGGCAATCTGATTGTTCCGATTGTGACATTTATACTGGGGCAGGAGTGGGTGCTTTACGGCTGTGCTTTCATGAGTGTGCAGCTGGTATTTTTGTGGACTCACTGCAAAAAGATTATAAGCCGTGAAAGCTCCTATGACTGGCGAAAGATTGTCCTTAATATCAATATGATTTCCATAATAATAGGTGTGGTGCTTTTCTTTACAAGGATTCATCTGCCGCAGCTTATCAATGACACAATCGGTTCTGTCGGCAGTATGATTGGACCTGCAAGCATGATTGTGACAGGAATGCTTTTTGCAGGGATGGACTTGAAGAAGGTTTTTGCCAACAGAAGGGTGTATTTTGTTACCTTTCTCAGGATGCTTCTAGTTCCGTTGATATCGCTTATTCTTATTAAAATCAGCCATATGGCATATCTTTCTGCAGATGCGCCAAAGATTATGCTTATTGTTTTCTTGGCGGTTATTACGCCTTCGGCATCGACTGTTACACAGATGTGTCAGGTGTATGGCAATGATTCAAGGTATGCCAGCGCAATAAATGTAGTGACAACGCTTTGTGCTGTAGTGACGATGCCGGTTATGGTGCTTTTGTATGAAGAATTTATATAAAAACGAAAAGTCATGAAGCACGTTTTTAAACTAGAAGGTCATCACACAGTCCCTGGTGATTTCATCAAGCGAAGATACACCACACATCTTCATGGTGTCTTCAAGCTCTGTACCGATTTTGTCTATGTATGCACGTACACCATCGGCCTTACCGCCGTATACAGCCGTTACAAATGGTCTTGCGATAAGAACTCCGTCTGCACCCAGTGCAAGGGCTTTAAAGACGTCTGTGCCGCTTCTGATGCCACCATCTACAAGAATCTTAATGCCTGAGCCTTCAAGAGCCTTTACGATGCTTTCAAGCACCTCAGCAGTGGCAGGACACTGATCCAGCACACGTCCACCGTGATTTGATACAATAATAGCGCTTGCGCCTGCCTCTTTTGCTTTAAGCGCACCCTTTACGGTCATAATTCCCTTTACAATAAATGGGGTTCCGGCCATCTGTATGATATCGCAAAGCTCTGAAACTGTTTTGCTTCCGGCTGGCGGATCAAGATTTTTGAGGAATGGAAGACCGGCTGCATCGATATCCATAGCTACTGCAAATGCGCCTGATTCATGTACCAGTTCCATTTTCTCACGTATGGTCTCAATGTTCCATGGCTTTACGGTAGGTATTCCTGCACCATCAGCATTTTTGATAGCCTTGGTGGCTGCAACCATGACATTTGGGTCAGTTCCGTCGCCTGTGAAAGCTGCAATGCCGTTCTTTGCACAGGCTGACACGAGGATATCGTTGTATGTTACATCATCCAGACAGTCTCCGTAGTGCAGCTGTACCGCACCGACAGGACCTGCAAATACCGGATATTTAAAAGTACGGCCGAAGAGTGAGAGAGAGGTGTCTACAGGCTTATTTTCGGCAATAGTGTCCATGTTTACACGGATTTGTTTCCATTTGTCGTAGTTGCGTACGGCTGTGTCTCCGATGCCCTTTGAGCCGGGACCAGGCATCTGGTTTTTGCATGCGCGGCCGTTGCATTCAGGACAGGCCTTGCAGTATTTTCCAAGACGTGGTCTGGCATTTTCGATACATTCTGTATAGTTCATATTTTTCCTCCAAGTGTAAATCTTTTTAAATTTTTTATTGAGATTATAACACGATAATTTTCTTATGTATACAAAAGATGAAAAGCTCTTGACTTGGAGTGGACTCCAAGTGATATAGTTTCATTGTAACAATCAAAAAGGAGGCGATGTGAGTGACTATCAAGGAAGTGAGTGAGCGGTTTGGGGTGTCTACTGATACACTCAGGTATTATGAACGCATAGGCCTGATTCCACCGGTTGCGCGGACTTCAGGAGGTATACGCGATTATAACGAATCAGATATCAGCTGGGTGGAGCACACTATATGTATGCGTAATGCCGGAGTGCCGATTGAGGCACTTATTGAATATATCAGGCTTTTTCAGATGGGAGATGCTACATTTGAAGCGAGGTGTCAGCTTCTCAAGGAGCAATACGAGCAGCTTGATGAGCAGAAAAAACAGATTGAAAACACGATGGAACGCTTACAGTATAAAATTTCTAAATACGAGAATGCGATAAAGACAGGTGAATTGACCTGGGACAAATAGGAGGACAAAATATAATATGTATCTTGAGAAAATTAACGGACCAGAAGATGTAAAGAAAATTAAGATAGATGAACTGCCGGTGCTGGCGCAGGAGATAAGAGATGCCCTTTTGGTAAGAGCTAGTAAGCATGGCGGACATTTTGGGCCGAATTTTGGAATGGTAGAGGCGACAATCGCTTTACATTATGTATTTGAATCACCTAAGGACAAGATTGTTTATGATGTATCGCACCAGAGTTACCCTCATAAGATGCTTACGGGGCGTAAGGAAGCGTATTTGTCTGAACAGCACTATGATGATGTGTCGGGCTATACAAATCCAAACGAGAGCGAGCATGATTTTTTTACAGTCGGACATACATCAACGTCGGTCAGTCTGGCTGCAGGTCTTGCAAAGGCAAGGGACTTAAAGGGTGAAAACGGCAATGTGATTGCTGTCATCGGAGACGGCTCATTAAGCGGAGGAGAAGCACTTGAGGGACTTGATTTTGCTGCTGAGCTTCAAAGCAATTTTATTATTATAGTAAATGACAACGATATGTCGATTGCTGAAAATCATGGAGGTCTCTATCAGAATCTTGCTCTGCTTCGAAAGACTGACGGTCAGGCAGAATGCAATCTGTTTAAGGCTATGGGACTTGACTATGTGTATGTGGACAGGGGCAACGATGTTGCAGCTCTTATTAAGGCATTTAAAGAGGTCAAGGACAGCACTAAACCGGTTGTAGTGCATATAAACACACTTAAGGGCAAGGGTTATGCCCCTGCAGAAAAATGCAAGGAGCAGTGGCATTACAGCGGTCCGTTCGATATAGAAACAGGAAAGCCGCTATTTGACAATGTTGAAGAGGATTATTCTTCTGTGACCTGTGAATATCTGCTTGAAAAGATGAAAAATGATTCTTCTGTTGTTGCAATTACTTCCGGTACGCCGACTGTTATGGGATTTACAGAAGATAAGAGAAAAGAGGCTGGCAGTCAGTTTGTCGATGTAGGTATTGCAGAGGAGACTGCAGTGGCACTGGCATCAGGTATCGCAGTAAATGGTGGTAAACCATTTTATGGTGTATACAGTTCGTTTGTACAGAGAACCTTTGACCAGGTATCACAGGATGTCTGCATCAATAACAGTCCGATTACAATGGTAATATATCAGGGTTCCGTATATGGAATGAATGACGTTACACACTTAGGCTTTCAGGATATTCCGATGCTTTCAAATATTCCAAATCTGGTATATCTGGCACCGGCAACAAAGGAAGAGTATCTGGCCATGCTCGACTGGAGTATGGAGCAGACATCTTATCCGGTTGCAATAAAGCTGCCGGGCGGACCGATGATTTCAGATGGTTCAAGGGTGACAAAGGATTTTGGCAGACTCAACAGATATGAGGTGGCTCAGACAGGAGAAAAGATTGCGATTATCGGTCTGGGAACCTTCTTTGAACTGGCAAAGGAGTCTGCGAAGCTTCTTAAAGAAGAAGCCGGAATCAATGCAACTGTAATCAATCCGTATTACATCACCGGATTGGATGAGGCGCTTTTGACTAAGCTTAAGCAAAATCATGATACTGTTATTACTTTAGAGGATGGTATTTTAGATGGCGGCTTTGGTGAAAAAATCGCACGATTCTATGGTGCAAGCAATATGAAAGTGATGAATTATGGATTGAAGAAGGAATTTCTTGACAGGTATGATGTGGATGCTGTACTGAAGGAGAATCATCTGACTGCAGAGCAGATTGTGGAGGATGTGTTATCTATTTTATAATAAAATCATAAATTCCAAATATAAAAGACGGCTGATTCTTCAACCGTCTTTTTGTGTTTAATAATATAAAATATCTGAAAAATAACAGATATGGAAAATTCCAGTCATCTACTGACATGGACAAAGGAAGCAGTATATTAAAGGACTACTTCAAGACATATGTTGAAGCATACGAAGAATAATTTTTTGTATCACACAATTGGCAGGAGACCGTTCGCGGTCTTCTGTTTTTTGAGTGAATAAAAAAAAGATTAGTCATATTTGTCAGTGGAATGAAATGAGGTTTGTGAACTATTATATTTACTATCAAATTATAAATTGATAGTAAATTAGTGCTATACTCCTACGCATAAATATGCTATACTATATGTAGTAGTTTTTTTAAAGACAAATTCAGATATATGCCCGAAAAAGAAAAATCTTATATAGAAGGCCATTCGCAAAAATGAAATCTAACATACTATATATGTAAAAAAGGAACAGATTTTAGTTCCATGAAACACAGATCAGATTGAAGAGAAGGAGAAATATCAATGAAAAAGAAAATTTTAATGGCCCTCCTGTGTGGAACAATGACAGCGTCATTATTCACAGGCTGCGGCAAGTCTGACAGTATAGAGCAGACAAAGGACAAAATGAAAGTTGAGGCAGGTGACACCTTCAATTTCAAGGTATCAGACTACTTCAAGCACTCAAACGGAGACGCTATCGGCGATGATGAGTACAAGCTCGATGCGACAGCGGTAAACACTGACAAGGTAGGAGAGTACACCGTAAAGGTTACATTCGGCACAGGTAATGATGCAAAGGATTACAAAGTGAAGGTAGCTGTGCAGGATACCGTTGCGCCAGAAATCAAGGCAAAGGGAGATGTCGCAAACAGTGGATATACATATGTCAATGACATGAGCACAGACATGTCACAGTATGTCGATGCAACAGACATCACAGACCTTAAGTATTCCACAAAGGCTGAGAAACTCGGAGACCTTGCCGAGGTAAACGACCAGTCAATTGCAGGCTATCTTGAGCAGGTGAAGACTGTAAATGACGCAGAAGCCGCAAAGCAGTCTGAAGCTTCAAAAAAGAGTGACAAAAAAGAGGACAAGAAGGCTGATAAAAAGGATGCAACAGAGAAAACCGACGGCACCGAAAAGGCTGACGGTACTGAAAGCGCAGCCCAGACAGCAGATGACCTCAAAAACATGGGCGAGGGCTTCTATCTTACAACAGTAACAGCCACAGATGCAGGTGGCAATACAGCAGATGTGTCGTTTCTTGTAATCTGCGACAAGACAGCGCCTGTTATATCATACAACGGACAGCAGCTTGCTGACGGAAGCACAATAGAGCTTGAGAAAGATATAAATGACGCATCAGAGGTAGTTTTTGATGTAACAGACAACACCCGTGGAAAGCTGGCAGACGGCGACTATACCAAGACGCTCGATAAGAGTAATGGCTACAGCTTCAAGATTGACGCAGGGGATTCTGCAGGAAACCAGACTTCAATCAGCGTGAACGGAAGCGTGAAGAAACAGGAGGTGGCTGAGAACAGCAGCTCTGGTTCAAACAGCTCTGCTAACAAGGGAAGCGGAAAGAACAACGGTGGTTCAAAGAAGAATAACACTTCATCAGGAAAGAAGCACAACAGCAGCTCATCAGGTGGCAGTTCTGCACCTGCAAGCAATCCGGAAAACGGAGATAATACCGTGAGCGAGCCTGCTAATAATAATGTGCAGTATGGAGTGATTCAGTGGGATAGCAGAGGCGCTTATAAGGCTTGTTACAAGACGGAATCGGAAGCTAATGCAGCAGCTGATGCGTTTGTAAAAAACAAATTAGGAAGCTCATATACAGGCAATTGGGACGGCGGTGGCTGGGAGCATGGCGTTTATTATGTTAGTGGCATAACTGCAAGAATTGATAATGAAAATGCCAATGTCATTTACGATATGCGTCCAAATGTCGCCAAAGCGGTCAGTGGCTCAATCTTTAACGAATCTACATGGGAATGGGAAGATGCTAAAGATATAAGTTGGTAAAAGCAGTAAATGCTATAGAGGATAAGACATCTCTTTTTGGGATGTCTTATTTTTTTAAAAGAAAAAATCATACTTATACCGTAAGTAAAATTTACAAATATCTAAGAAAGGAGGATTTTTATGCTAAGTAGGTTAAAAAAGATTGCAAAACGTGCGGGAGCAATTATCGTAGCAGGAATAGTTACATTAACTGTTTTGCCAGTAATTCCTGTACAAGCGGCCGAAACCAAAAATTACCATTTGTATCAAAATGCTAAGCAAGTGTATGATTCTATTTCGGAAACAAGAAAAATTTACACGACACCAGATAACTCAGAGTTATTCTGGGTGACAAAGAGCAACAAGGCATCAAGCTCATCTCATCTGAAATACAGAACTCTTGGCTGGAGACTTGTTATATCGGGAAGCGGGTATTCGCAGAAATGTGACCTGATACTCAACAACACAATCAAAAGGCCAGCAGGGGCATTAGGAGAGTATGAGAGTGGTGGTTACTATTATATTCTGTATACCATAGACTTAAAGACGGTCTATAACAGAATGTGTGCCCAGAACAGCAGTATAGCAGCAGCGATATACGGCGGTTCATCATATCATATTGTGGCACATCCGATAATGACAAAAGTACCGGCAAACAGCAGCCCAAGCGGATCGCTTACAGGAGAAAACTCAAACGGAACTGTTAACGCAAGTGGTTTTGTATGTTTCATGGATGAAAATGGTGGCTACAACGCATTGAAGAATTGCGCTTCATGGAGTTCAGCTTCGTATGATGCGTTTAGTGATTTCCATTCTGGAAGAAATTGTGATATAAGCGCAATGAAATACAATGTCCGATATAGGATTGTGGATGGAAATGGCAATGCTGTTGAGAACACTTCTTTGTCTAGCGGTTTGAAAACAAATTCAGGCGGAGGTGTCGTTAATTCGAGGGGATCTGCGTATTCGCAGAATGTAACATCATTCGCTCCAATAAGCGCATTAAATGTTGCAATTACAAAACCTGGCTACACTCTTGAAACAGTATGGAAAAAATCCGGAACAAACTATGCAGTTGGTTTTGGCGGACAGATTACATCCTATGCGATAGGCGGCAACACAACCCTTGTAGCAAAGGTAACACCAAACACATATTATGTTGACTACTATAAGGATGGAAATGTTATCATGCGCCAGACATGTACTTATGACAAGAACTTCAGTACGTATGACGGCATATCTGTTTCGTGGGACAATTATGTATTCAAGAACTGGAATACACAGGAAAATGGAAAAGGAACAATATATAACTCAAAGCAGACAGTTAAAAATCTGACGACCGTTCCAGGCGGAGTGGTTAAGCTTTATGCACAGAAAGAGCCGAAGGAATATGAAGTAACACTGAATCCTGTTGGAGGAAGTGGCGGCACAGATAAGGTCTGTCTCTTATACACATCTCCGCGCCCACGAGACCGAGGCTGACCTCGTATGCCGTCTTCTGCTTGAAA
>ERZ1027251.547-NODE-547-length-11635-cov-22.754836_pt1 | contig 11635 bp, 10 predicted proteins | sample MGYA00519474_ERZ1027251 | MGnify/ENA primary metagenome ERZ1027251 (study PRJEB26926, sample SAMN06164779) | human gut metagenome | biome: ENVO:00009003; feature: ENVO:2100002; material: ENVO:00002003 | host: Homo sapiens | place: USA | collected 2012 ...
GGGAAGAAAAGAAAGGGAGTAAGGAGGATAAAATCTCTTTATTCCCTTATTTCGTATCAAATGGGTGTTAAAGTGTGAAATATCGTTATATTTTTGCCTATTAGAGCCACATAACGAATTATTATCGCAAAATTTAATGTATATTTGCAGTAAAATTCGGTGAAAATATGAAACTGAACAGAATAAAAGACACGTTGGAAGAAAAAGGCATCTCTCAGACATGGCTTGCAAAACAGCTTGGGAAGAGCTTTAGTACAGTAAACTGCTACGCCAGGAATAAATACCAGCCAGATTTGGAAACATTGCTTGAAATATCCAAAATTCTACAAGTCGATTTGAAGGACTTGATAACAGACGAGGACGAGCGAGAGTAAAAACGCCAAATGCTGGATTTTTAGAACTGGACAAAATGACTTCCGATAATAAAACGTTATTTGAACATGGGCATAAGCAAAGAACTTACAGAAGAGGACATCAAGTTCCGCTATATCAACGAAGCCATCACGAGCAAGGGATGGTCAAAGGATAGTATATTCATGGAACAGAAGGTTAAATTTACTGACGGTAAAATTAGCCTTCATGGTAATCTTGTGCATAGAGAGAAACCGAAGTTTGCCGACTATGTACTTTATGCAAATAAGGCAACACCCATTGCTATTGTAGAAGCAAAGGATGCCAATCATTCTGTTTCTCATGGATTGCAACAAGCCATGACCTATGCCCAAATGCTTGATGTGAAGTTTGCATACAGTTCAAATGGTGAAGGTTTTGCCGAACATGACTTCTTGACAGGCAAGGAACGCACTTTTGCTATGGACGAATTTCCAACAAAAGAAGAACTTGTCGAAAGATATAAAAATGAGGCTAACGATGGAAACGGACTTAACGAACAAGAGCTGGCTATCATAGAGCAGCCTTTTTGCACTGGTCAGAATATATTTCCGCCACGATATTATCAGCGCAATGCAGTAAACCGCACAGTTGGTGCCATTGCCAAAGGACAAAACCGTGTGCTCCTTGTCATGGCAACTGGCACAGGCAAGACATATACTGCATTCCAGATTGTATGGCGTTTGCTTAAAAGTGGTTTGAAGAAGAAAGTGTTGTATCTTGCAGACCGAAACATATTGGTTGACCAATCCATACAGCAGGATTTCAAGCCATTAGAAAAGGTGACACACAAGATTGACTACTCAAAAGACAAGAACCACTTGGAAGAACTGGGTTCTTATCAAGTGTTCTTTGCACTCTATCAACAGTTGATTGGACAGAATGATGCCAAAAACTATAAGGAGCTGTTTCCTAATCCAGACTATTTTGACCTTGTTATCGTTGATGAGTGTCATAGAGGTAGCGCAAAGGATGATAGCAACTGGCGAAACATCTTGGAATACTTTTCTTCGGCTACTCATATAGGTATGACTGCCACACCTAAAGAAACAAAATATCAGTCAAGTATTGGCTACTTTGGTGAACCAGTCTATACTTACAGTCTTAAAAACGGAATTGAGGACGGTTTCCTTGCTCCTTTCAAGGTTATCAACATCACAACAAACATCGGTGACGAATGGAGACCGACAAAGGGACAAAAGGATATATACGGCAACGAGATAGAAGACCGCATTTATAACAACAGCGACTATGACTATAACATTGTCATAGAAGACCGTATAAGGGAAGTTGCGCATGAGATAACCAACTATCTGAAAAGTACAGATCGCATGGCTAAGACCATAGTGTTCTGTGCTGATGAAACTCATGCGGAACGTATGCGTATGGCTTTGGCTAATGCCAATGCTGATATGTGTAAGAAAAATCCCGACTATGTGGTTCGTATAACTGGTAGTGACGAATACGGAAAAGGCAAGTTGGATTATTTCATTTCTGTTGCAGAGAAATACCCTGTCATAGCGACAACAAGTAAGTTGCTTTCAACTGGTGTTGATTGCAAAATGACAAAACTGATTGTTCTTGACCAACAAATCGGCTCTATGACAGAGTTCAAACAGATAATTGGTCGTGGCACACGTCTTCGTGAGAAAGAAGGAAAGACATACTTCACAGTAATGGACTTCCGCAACGTAACACGATTGTTCGCTGACCCTGATTGGGACGGACCGATTGAGATAGACCCGAATTATCCGCCTAAACCACATATTTGCCCTGTATGTGGACAGAATCCATGCGTGTGTCCCAAACCGACGCCAGAGCCCTGCCCCGTATGTGGTCAGATTCCATGTATTTGTCAACAACCGCCCAAACAACCTAAGCCAATAGTCAACTCGGATGGTTGTACAGTAAAGGTTATCAACAAGGTTGTTTCTGTATATGACACAAACGGTAAGTTGCTTCGCACGGAGAGCATTACCGACTATACAAAGAAAAGTATCATAGACACATACGCTACGATTGACACGTTCACTTCCAAGTGGCAAGAAACAAAGAAAAAGTCAGACATTGCTGAAATGCTTAAAGAAAGTGGCATTGACCTTGCAGTGTTGAAGCATGACCAAAATATGGAAGATGTTGATGATTTCGATTTCATCTGCCACATAGCCTACGGCAAGAAAACACTTACACGACATGAACGTGCCGAACAAGTGAAGAAACGAGACATATTCAGCAAGTATGGTGAACAGGCACGACTTGTGCTTGAAGCCTTGTTGGATAAGTACACCAAGGAAGGTGTGTCTGAATTGGAAAGCCTTACTGTGCTTGAAAATGACCCATTCCGCAAATTGGGTTCAAAGGCAAACATCGTGAAGTTCTTTGGTGGCAAGCAAGGCTATCTTGATGCCGTAAAGGAACTGGAACAATGTATATATAATATAGCATAAAAATAGAAACAAAATATGAGTTTATCAAATTTCGTAAAACGAGTACGCAATATAATGCGCAATGATGCCGGTATCAACGGTGATGCGCAACGCATAGAACAAATGGCGTGGATGCTGTTCTTGAAAGTCTATGACGAGAAAGAGAATGATTGGGAGTTGGACGATGATGATTACAAGTCTATCATCCCAGAAGAATGCCGTTGGCGCAACTGGGCGCATGACGATGGAAGCGGTAATGCCTTGACTGGGGATGAGCTGCTTTCGTTTGTCAACAACACATTGTTTGTGGAACTCAAAAACATAGAGGTAACACCAACTACCCCTATTCGTCAGGCGATTGTAAAGACCACATTTGAGGATGCCAACCAATATATGAAAGACGGAGTTCAACTTCGTCAAGTGCTGAATGTGATTGACGGTTTGAACCTTGGTGACTATGAGGAAAGTCATGCTTTCGGTGAGATATACGAGACAATCCTCAAAGAAATGCAGTCGGCAGGTTCCTCTGGTGAGTTCTACACCCCAAGAGCCTTGACCGAATTTATGGCAGAGATAGTCAATCCGCAGATTGGTGAGAAAATGGCAGACTTCGCTTGTGGTACAGGAGGTTTCATTACAAGTTGGCTGGGTGAATTGGACAAGAAGGTAAAGACTGCTGAAGACCGCAAAGAGTACAATCAGTCTGTATTTGGCATAGAAAAGAAACAATTCCCGTATATGCTATGTGTGACAAACCTGTTGCTGCATGGTATTGACACGCCATTGGTATATCACGACAACTCGCTTACAAAAGATGTACTCAACTATACAGACGGAGACAAGTTTGATGTTGTGTTGATGAACCCACCATACGGTGGAAACGAGAAGTCGGATGTCAAGTCACATTTCCCTTCTGATATGCGCAGTAGCGAGACTGCCGACTTGTTCATGGTTCTCATCATGTACCGACTGAAGAAGAATGGTCGTGCAGCGGTCATTGTCCCAGACGGATTTTTGTTTGGAGCGGACAACACAAAGATAGCCATCAAGACCAAGCTACTCAGAGATTTCAACTTGCATACCATTATCCGTTTGCCTGGCAGTATCTTTGCACCTTACACTTCGATTGCCACGAACATTTTGTTCTTCGACAATACCAGTGCGGAGGGTGCTCCTGAAGGTTATTCTACAAAGGAAACGTGGTTCTATCGTTTGGATATGCCAGAGGGTTACAAGCATTTCTCAAAGACAAAGTCCATGAAGTCGGAACATTGCGACCCAATCCGTGAGTGGTGGAACGACCGTAAGGAGATTATTATTGCTGATGGTGACGAGAAATCTCGTTGCTATTCGGTTGAAGACCTTATCGCCACCGATTGCAACTTCGACTTGTGCAAGTTCCCGAAAGAGGATGAAGAAATCTTGCCTCCTGCCGAACTGCTTGCCGACTATTTCAAGAAGCGCAAAGCTCTTGATCATGAAATTGATAAGACATTGGCAGAGATACAGTGTATCTTGGGGATAAATGTAAATGTGGACGAATTGTAAAATGTGGAACGGTGTTCCACAAATCTAAAAGATTGGCATGGAGAATAAAGGTTTGACAAACATAAATGATGCTGCCTATCAGAAGTTGATAGACAACATAACCACGCTATGGGGTGAGGCGAAGTCAAAAGCCATTGCTGCGGTCAATACGGAATTGCTTGATGCCAACTGGCAAACTGGAAAGTATATCGTTGAATTTGAACAGGGTGGTAAACAAAGAGCTGAATATGGCAAAAGGTTACTTGTAAACCTTGCAAAGGATTTGACAGCAAGAAATGGAAAAGGTTTTAACCGAACAAACCTTACCTATATGCGTAAGTTATACTTGGCATTCCCAAAATGTGGGACACTGTCCCACAAATTGACATGGAGCCATTATTATGAACTGTTGAAGTGTGATAATGCACTTGAAATGCAGTTCTATTATAAGGAATCCATCAAGGAATGTTGGAAGGTTAGGGAACTGAAAAGACAGATGAAAAGTTGTCTGTTTCAGCGACTTGCACTAAGCACAGACAAGGCAGGAGTTCTTGCTTTGGCTAACGAGGGGCATCAAGTACAAACTCCGCAAGACATCATCCGTGACCCTTTCGTGCTTGAATTTGCAGGACTTCCCAAACAGAAACGCTATAAGGAGGGTGACTTGGAAAAGGCTCTGAAAGACCACATGGAGCAGTTCCTTTTGGAAATGGGACGTGGTTTTGCATTTGTGGGCAGACAATACTCCATGCAGATAGGAAGCCGACAGTTCAAGGTAGATTTGGTGTTCTACCACTGTATCTTGAAATGCTATGTGTTGATTGATTTGAAGCGAGCAGAGATAAAGCATGGTGATATTGGGCAGATGAACCTCTACTTGAACTATTTCAAAACAGAAGTATGTCAACCTGACGATAATCCACCCATTGGCATAGTTTTGGGAGCAAGAAAAGACGAACTTCTGATGGAATATGCCTTGGAGGGTATAACCAATCAATTGTTTGTGGCACGTTACCAACTCTATTTGCCAAAGCGTGAAGAACTGCAAGCGCAACTTGACAAATTATTGGACGAAGCAGAGTAACAACAATAAAACAAGGACATTTCGATTTTATAGCATAATTATGAAAAGTAATATTGGAATACAAATCATTTTGTTTATTGTACTGACTATGTGCAGTATCAATATAAATGCACAAACGGTTGGATATACATATCGACCTTTGGCTGCCGAGGGATGCAACATGAAATATAGTGTTGCAAAGCAAGATACGGCATATTACATTATCGCAACCGTAAAGTCAGACAGACTGAATTTCCTGAACGAATCAACCATGTTGTTGAAAACATTCGATGGTGAAGTTATTAAACTTTATGGTTCTCAGATTGGTAGCGGCTCTGAAACGGCAGGTATTGTTTCTGGCAATATAGTCCTTCCAGTGACAGAAATCAGTTCTACAGCTCAATTCAAGATAAGTCCACAACAATTTGAGTTGTTGAAAAAAGGCGTGGCTAAGATAAGGTTATCTACCATACCTATTGAGCATGAGCGGACATTTGCCAAAGATAAAATAGGCAAGAAACTTTATCAGTTCTTCTTGAAGCAGAAGAATAAGGACAATGATTTCTAACGATAGAAAATTACAATGAACGGAAAGCAATTAAAGAATAGCATATTACAATGGGCGATACAGGGAAAACTTGTACCGCAAGACCCTAATGACGAACCAGCAAGCGTATTGCTTGAAAAGATTCGTCAAGAGAAAGAACGCTTGATCAAGGAGAAGAAAATCAAGCGTGACAAGAACGCATCCATTATCTACCGTGGTGAGGACAATTCCTATTATGAGAAGATACTTGCTACTGGAGAGGTGAAGTGCATTGATGAAGAGGTGCCATTTGAGATACCAACATCTTGGAGTTGGGCGAGATTGGCAAGCATAACTTCCATTTTGGGAGATGGCATTCACGGAACTCCCGAATACGATGTCACAGGAACTGTTTATTTTATCAATGGCAATAACCTAAGTAATGGAAGCATTGAGATTAAAGCCGACACAAAAAAAGTAAGTGAACAAGAGGCAGAAAAACATAAACGTCTGCTAAATTCTACAACAGTTTTAGTCTCTATAAATGGTACTTTAGGTAATGTTGCCTTTTATAATGGGGAAAATGTGATTTTAGGTAAAAGTGCTTGCTATTTCAACTTGATGGGTAACATTGACAAACAATATATCAAACATATATTGGAGACAGAATATTTTACTGAATACGCAAAAAATGTTGCAACTGGTAGTACAATAAAGAATGTTCCATTGGCTGGTATGAGAAATTTCTTGATACCTGTTCCACCTATTACCGAACAACATCGTATTATACTGGGAATGGTACGGTTGGCACATTCTATAGTTCGTTACAATGATGCCCAAACGAAACTTGATTTATTGAACAATGTTCTAAATGAAAAGTTGAAAAAGTCTGTCTTGCAAGAAGCTATACAAGGAAAACTGGTTCCACAACTTGCAGAGGAAGGTACAGCGCAAGAACTACTTGAACAGATAAAGGCTGAAAAGGAGAAACTCGTTAAGGAGGGCAAACTAAAGAAATCTGCCCTCAACGATTCTATCATCTTCCGTGGTGACGATAACAAGTATTGGGAGAAGAAAGTCACAACTTGTGAGTGCATTGATGAGGACATACCTTTTGATGTACCGGAAAGTTGGGCTTGGGTACGTTTGGAAACAATCCTTAATACAGGCTCCGCTCGTAGAGTTCACGCAAAGGACTGGAGACAAGCGGGAATACCATTCTATCGAGCGAGAGAAATTGGCAAATTGGCTGATGATGGTTTTGTTGATAACGAACTATACATAGACCTCTCTTTGTATGAAGATTTTTCTTCAAGTGGAGTTCCGTTGCCAAATGACCTAATGATTACAGCTGTGGGAACTTTGGGAAAAGTGTATATTGTCAAAGAAAGCGACAAATTTTATTACAAAGATGGAAGTGTGCTTTGCTTGGCTAACAAGTATGGACTTTGTGCTGAATATCTAAAAATGGTGATAGAATCGCCTTTCTTTAAGGGACAATACAGACAAGAATCACAAGGAACAACAGTTGCAACATTGACAATGGTTCGTTTACAGAAGTATTTCATTCCAATACCACCATTGCAAGAACAATATAGAATTGTTGAAACGTACAGGAATATAGCAAGTATTATGAGTTGATAGATGGTAGTCCTGTTTGTATTGATGAGTTTTTACCGTTTCAAATACCCGAAACATGGATTTGGTGCAAAGTCAAAGACTTATTGGATATACAGACAGGTGCCTCGTTCAAAAAAGAGCAAGCAAACGCAAACAAGAAAGGCATTAGAATATTACGTGGTGGAAACATTCTACCCAATAAGTATATATTCAAAGATGATGACGTATTTGTGTCAGAAGAGTTTGTCAATGCAAATACCATTCTAAAGAAGAATTGCATTATTACTCCTGCTGTAACCAGTTTGGAGAATATTGGTAAAATGGCAGTAATAGAAAAAGACTACAATAATGTTAGTGCTGGCGGTTTTGTATTCATCATTAGCCCATACATTCAAGCCTTTAATCACTCCCTGCTACTTGCGTATTTTCTTCAAAGTCCATTCCTAATTGAGGCTATGCGAGGAATAACCAAGAAGTCTGGTGCTGCTTTTTATAATCTTGGTAAAGAACGGCTGAAAGAGTTGTATCTACCATTGCCTCCAATGGCAGAACAAAGTAGAATAGTTGGCAAAATAAATGAGGTTTTATCAAGTATTATGAGCAGATAGGCAAAAAATGCTGGGATATAACTGAGCAAATTCCCTTTGAAATCCCAAGTAATTGGGAATGGTGTAGAGTTCGTAATGTATCAAACTCTTATATTGGTCTAACGTATAAACCGACAGATATAGACGAGAAAGGAACTATCGTATTACGTTCCTGTAATATACGAAATGGCAAGTTAGCATTAGATGATATTGTAAGAGTAAGTTCTTCCATATCAGAAAAAATGCTTATAGAAGAGAATGACATCATCATTTGTGCAAGAAATGGAAGCAAACGATTAGTAGGAAAATCGGCTCTTATAAAGAATTTGCCAGAGCCAATGACATTTGGCGCATTTATGGCAATATGTAAAACTCCTATTTACGAATATATGTTTGCTTATTTGCAGTCTGATTTGTTCTTTGGGCAGTTGAGAGATGTGAGTAATACAACCACAATCAATCAACTAACCCAAAACAAATTCAATGATTTTCTTATTCCGATACCACCTGTAAGGGAACAAGAGCGTATTGCTTTCAAAATAAGCCAGTTATTTCAAGAGTTGCGCTGACAACTCTATCTTTTGGACTATTCTTTTCTGTTCTTGAAATGGCGGAATGCCAATTATAAGACCATAGAAAAGCTCCTTGTTGAGGTGTGGAATTGCTGCACCTTTCTTAGAATTGCGTAAAGTTTCTTTATAAAACTGTATAAATGCCAATATATAAGGTTCATACATTGAAGAACTTATCCATAGTTGCTTGAAAGTACTACCCATATAGCCATCTTGTGGAACGATGAAAACTTCACCAGAGTTTTCACCGTCCACAAGCATTATATTGTCACCTTTATATACAAGTTTACCTTGTTCTACTATAGTTTCAGAACTTTTACCACGTAAGTATTTTGCATCTAACAAGCATTGCTTGCCAATGGTTTTCAAGCCGTCTGTAAGTTGGCAAACAGCATTTAATCGAGCAAGAGACCAAGAACTCGGAATTTCAAAAGGCAGTTCTATTTCAGACACTTCGCTTCCTATCTGCTCATAATACTTGTTATCGTCACCACGGAAGATAACAGAATCGTTGAGGGCAGACTTCTTTAGTTTGCCCTCCTTAACGAGTTTCAGCTTCTCTGTCTTTATTTGTTCGAGCAGTTCTTGGGCTGTACCTTCTGATGCATTTTGCGGAACCAGTTTTCCTTGGATTGCCTCTTGTAAGACTGATTTTTTTATTTGTTCATTTATTGTTCTATTCAATTTATCTAATTTCTCTTGTTGTGTTCCATACTTTTCTATAACAGGTAGTAAAGAAGTAACCTTTGATATTATTCGTGTCTGTTCGTTTCTTGGTGGTATAGGAACAAGATAATTGCATACAGTTGTAGTCGAAAGCTCCTTTTGTTTAGTACTGCCATCTGATTTGTCTTCTATCACACTTTGAACCGTTGGACTTGCGAAGTAAAAATAGAAGAAAAGAGGAGACATAAAGGGTTTGAACAATCGGATGACTGTTACATGACTATCTGCAACTGCCAGCTCATAAGGATTAAGCCTTGCGTAATATACAGCCATTCTACCCAATGTTCCCAATCCTGTGGAGTTCCACATTAAATCCTCATCTTGCAAAATTCGCTCAGCAGCGTATTTGGACAAAGTTCCTGGCTCTATAAACTGCGCTTTATCAATAGAGAATCCTGCCCATTGGTTACATTTTTGAGCAACAACAGGATACTTTTTTATCGGTGAATACTTAGGAGACTTTCCTCTTTGTATATATATCGAAACATTCATAAGTCTTGCCCAACTCCAAGAAGTAGGTATCTCAAACGGTATCTCCTCGTCGATACATTTCACCTCTCCTGTGGCGAGTATCTTCTCATAATAGGAACTCATAGAACAAAACCATGCCTATTTATTAGGACAACTTTATGTTTCACTAATAAACGAATAGAAATGGAATTAGACAAATTTGAAGAGTTCCTAAGCCAAGGCAATATGGCTAAGAACACGATTTCGGCATATCTGTATGCCGTGAAGGAGTTTGGCTCTCGACACAAAGAGTTGAACAAGAGAAACTTGTTGGTTTACAAAACCTACTTGATTGAGACTTACAAGCCAAAGACGGTGAACCTCCGTATTCAGGCGTTGAACAAGTACCTTGTATTTGTAGGCAAGACCAAGCTACGTTTGAAGTCAGTCAAGGTGCAGCAACGTTCTTATTTGGAGAATGTCATCAGCAATGCCGACTACACCTTCTTGAAGAACAAGTTGAAAAAGGAAGACAACTTAGAGTGGTACTTTGTTGTACGCTTCTTGGCTGCGACTGGTGCCAGAGTTAGCGAACTTGTGCAAATCAAGGTTGAGCACGTGCAAGTAGGCTATTACGACATCTACACCAAGGGTGGCAAGATACGGCGTATCTATATACCCAAAACATTGCGCACGGAAACAGAAAAGTGGTTGCAGACACTCAACCGTACAAGTGGCTATCTCTTTCTCAATCGCTTTGGCGAGCGTATTACTACAAGAGGCATATCACAGCAGTTGAAGAACTATGCGGTGAAATATGGCTTGAATGAAAAAGTGGTGTACCCTCACTCGTTCCGCCATCGTTATGCCAAGAATTTCTTGGAGAAGTTCAACGACATTGCCCTGCTTGCAGACCTTATGGGGCATGAAAGTATCGAAACGACACGTATCTATTTACGAAGAAGCAGCATTGAGCAACAAGAGATAGTTGACAAAGTGATAACCTGGTAATCGGAGCATATTCTATATTTTTTGATATGTTATCCATGCTATTAAACTATGCAAACGAGTATATGCTTTTTACTACAAGTAGAGTTGATTATCAGCGTTTTGCATTACCTTTGCACTCAAAAGAAAATACGCATGGGACTATTCAAGAAGATAAAAGACATATTCAGCAACGACAAAGGCAAGGAGACAAACACGCAAGAGAACGTTTCCTTGCCTTCTTCTATAAATGTACCTCAACAATCCACCAAGCAGCCTTTGGTAATGCCTGGTGTTACAGAGGTTATAAAGGCAAGAACATATCTGAAAGCAAATGACACTAAACAGGCTAAATACCAATACGAGAGTGCGGTTCAAAAAGGATATTCATTGAATCTTGAACCCTATAATTGGCTACTTCGCCATTATACAAGCAAAGAACAATGGAGCGATGCCAAGCGTGTTCTGTTGCTTGTCCCTGCAAAATTCAGCCAAGATGCGCTTGTTGTCGAATTTAGGGAAGTAATAAGGCAACGAGAAGACAAACTACCCAAACAAGCCAATCTCCACAGAAACATTACCACCAAAGATACATTGGCAAACCGATACAAAAGTTTGATTGCCCAACTGCCCGAATTTGACTTCTACACAAGTGGAAATGACGCTCTGTTTTCAGAAGACGCTCCAATGTGCCATCAGATAGAATATATAATCAGCCATATAGAGAATGAACTACGCAAGGCAAAGGTTGCCGAGAAAAG
>ERZ1027251.551-NODE-551-length-11578-cov-5.680031_pt1 | contig 11578 bp, 10 predicted proteins | sample MGYA00519474_ERZ1027251 | MGnify/ENA primary metagenome ERZ1027251 (study PRJEB26926, sample SAMN06164779) | human gut metagenome | biome: ENVO:00009003; feature: ENVO:2100002; material: ENVO:00002003 | host: Homo sapiens | place: USA | collected 2012 ...
GGCAGCGTCAGATGTGTATAAGAGACAGCCTCTGCATTGCTCGTTGCAGAATCCATCGCCTGCATTCTCGCACCGTTTTCACTGGCAACTGCCTCCACGAGTGCACCATAAAACAGGCTTGTAACGTATTTTGGAATGATCATATCAAGTGCTTCTGTCTCATTCGGCTCATAATTCATCAGAACATTTGCCTCTGCTGCTGCGCCGAGTTCTTCTTCATCAAACTCGATCGGAAGCAGCTTCATCAGCTTCGGTTCGTGTACGACTGTATTTTTAAAATGTGTATACACAAGATAAATCTCGCCGATCGTGCCATTGGTATAATCCGCAAGCACCTTCTTGCAGAGTTCTGCCGCATCATCATAAGACGGGGACTCAATGATATAGGAGTCATCCTCTTTGATATGATAGCCGCGGCGTTCTAATACCTCGCGTCCCTTTCCACCGATGGCATAGATCTCTACATCATCTTTGGAAAAGTCACTTCCCGTAACCAGCTTGATCAGGTTGGAGTTGTATCCACCGGCAAGTCCACGGTTGGATGTGATCACAACGATCGCTTTCTTTGTGGAAGTACCTTTTTTCAGATATGGATGATCGATCCCACCTGATCTTGCAAGCATGGAAGTAACGGTCTGGTACATATAGTTCGAATATGGATTCGTCTGTTCTGCCCTGCTTTTTGCTTTCTGCAGTTTTACGGTTGAAACAAGCTTCATGGCTTTTGTGATCTGCTGCGTACTCTGTATGCTGCTTTTTCTTCGTTTAATGTCCCTCATTGAGGCCATAACAACTTCCTCCTTTTTTTGGCGAAGTCCTGCTTGTTACGCTTATTTCAAGAAATCTGCCTTACATTCTTCGATTGCTTTGACGAGTTTTGCCTCGGTCTCATCACTGATGACTTTCTCTGTGCGGATTGCTTCCGGTACATCCGGATATTTGGTATCCACATACTCAAACAGTGCTTTTTCAAACGGTAAAACCTGTTCTACCGGAATATCCAGAAGGTATTTTCTGGTTGCAGCATAGATGATGATGACCTGTTTTTCAACCGGCATCGGCTGATACTGCGGCTGTTTTAACATCTCACGGATTCTGGCACCCTGTGCTAACTTCTCTGTCGTGTCGGCATCGAGCTCAGAACCAAACTGTGCAAATGCTGCAAGCTCTCTGTACTGTGCCAGCTCGACACGGATCGGTGCTGCAATCTTCTTCATAGCCTTGATCTGTGCGGAACCACCTACACGGGATACCGAAAGACCCGCATTGATCGCCGGACGGAAACCGGAGTTAAACATCTCTGTCTCAAGATAGATCTGACCATCGGTGATAGAGATAACGTTTGTCGGGATATATGCCGAAACGTCACCAGCCTGTGTCTCGATGATCGGCAGTGCAGTCAGGGAACCTCCGCCAAGTTTGTCGGAAAGTCTTGCCGCACGCTCTAAGAGTCTTGAGTGCAGGTAGAATACATCTCCCGGATAAGCCTCACGTCCTGGTGGACGTTTTAAGAGCAAGGAGAGTGTACGGTATGCGGCTGCGTGCTTACTTAAATCATCGTAAACAACGAGAACATCTTCTCCGTTCTCCATCCATTCCTCACCGATCGCACATCCTGCATACGGTGCAATATACTGTAATGGTGCAAGCTCACTTGCAGTGGAAGCAACCACTGTCGTGTAGGACATTGCCCCAAATTCTTCCAATGTTTTTACCAGAGCGGCAACTGTGGAAGCCTTCTGTCCGATGGCAACGTAAATACATTTTACGCCCTGTCCCTTCTGGTTGATGATCGTATCGATCGCAATCGCTGTCTTACCGGTCTGTCTGTCACCGATGATCAGCTCACGCTGTCCACGTCCGATCGGCACCATGGAATCGATTGCCTTGATACCGGTCTGTAACGGTGTATCTACGGATTTTCTGGAAATAACACCCGATGCGACACGCTCGATCTGACGATATTTGTTCGTCTCGATCGGTCCTTTGCCGTCGATCGGCTGTCCTAACGCATTGACAACTCGTCCTAACATGGCGTCACCGACCGGAACCTCTACTACTCGTCCGGTGGTCTTTACGGTATCACCCTCGTTGACATTGCGCTGCGCACCTAAAAGTACGGCACCGACATTGTCTTCCTCAAGGTTTAATACCATTCCATATACTTCTCCCGGAAATTCCAGAAGCTCGCCCTGCATTGCGTTGTCAAGACCGTGAATACGTGCGATACCATCTGCTACCTGAATAACGGTACCAACGTCAGCTACCTCTAACTGCGCTGCATACCTTTTGATCTGTTCTTTAATTACGGAACTTATTTCTTCTGGTCTTAAATTCATGAAGCGCATTCACCTGCTTTCAACTGTATTTTTGACAATTCGCGTGTCAGATCATTTAATTTGGTCCGGACACTGGAATCAACGACTCTGTCGCCGATGCGAATCACCATTCCGCCTATCAGTGCGGAATCCACTGCATAATGCATCTCAAATTTCACATACTTTGTAGTCTCTAACAATCGTTTCTCCACTGCTGCTTTCTGCGCTTCGGATAATTCCATTGCCGATGTCACATAAGCGGTTCCGATGTTCTTATACTCCTTGACACAGTCAATGAAATAATCCAGCACCGTATCCACTTTTGCGAAATGACCTTTTTCTACAATCAGGCGGAGCAGTCCAACAAACTCCGCGGAAATCTTTTCTGCAAATATGTCTTCTACGATTTTTACTTTTTCTTCTTTAACGATTTTTGGATGACTCATTAATTTGAAGAGCTCAGGATTCTCATTCAAAGCGGCTTTTACTGCCACTGCTTCATCCCGGAATTCATCCATTCTTCCGCTCTCTAGCGCAACTTCAAACAATGCATCACCGTATGTTTTTGATACTAGCTTTGCCATGTCGAATCACCCATTTCTTTCAATGTTTCTTCTACCAGCGTATCCTGCACGGTCGCATCGATATTTGCTGCAACAACTTTTGCCGCCATCATGGATGCAACTGTGATCATTTCCTGTTTTACTTCATCCATTGCACGCTTCTTAGAAAGCTCTGCTTCTTCGTTGGCTCTCTTTATGATGCGCGCCGCTTCTTCTTTTGCGTCACTCTCAATGCGGGTTGCATTTTTCTGCGCCGTCTTGCGGGCCTCGCTTAAGATCTGCTCTGCCTCTTTATCGACTTCCTTTAACTTCGCATCATATTCTGCTTTGAGTGCTGCTGCGTCCTGTTTGTCCGTTTCTGCAGTCTTAATATCGGCTGCGATACGGTTCTTTCTGTCATTCAGCAGCTTGCGTGCCGGTTCAAACAGCATCTTGGACATGAATAAAAATAAGAAAAATACTGCTAACGCCATCAAAACCACATCATGCAGTAACTGAAAATCCAGTCCAAAAAGTCTTGTCATTTCCTCCAAGGTTCGGCCTCCTTTCCAATTTTTTTATTCCAAGAATGGAGCGCCATTCATTAGCCTAAAGGCTGTACGAACAGTAAGAGCATTGCGATCAAAAGTCCGTAAAGACCTGTTGTCTCTGCAACTGCCTGTCCTAAAAGCATGGTTGACATGATATCTCCTTTTGCACCCGGATTGCGTCCAACTGCTGCTGCACCATGTCCTGCTGCGATACCCTGTCCAATACCAGGTCCGATACCGGCGATAACTGCCAGACCTGCACCGATAGCTGAACATGCCATAATTAAATCGTGTCCTGTGATATTCATATTAATCCTCCTTGTTTTGCGAAGCAAAATGCGACTGCCCTTGCAGGAGCAGAGGATTTTACTCCTTGTTTTGCGAAGCAAAATGTCTGCTATGCATGCTATGCCTAATAGCTTGCATAGCATGTGCCCTTGCAGGAGCAGAGGATTTTACTCCTCCTACTTAAATATGCCTTTGTTTTTATCTAAAAGCGCCAAAACTTCCGGTTCTGTTGCCAGTTCCTCGGAAAATGCCGATGCACTTCCAGTACAAACCCCCATCTGGAAAGCTTCTTTATAGCTTCCCGTCTTTAAATAACCTGTTACAAATCCGGCTACCATGGAGTCCCCGGCGCCAACCGAATTGACGACCTTACCCTTTGGTGCCTCCGCCTGAAAGATGCTGCCGTCTTCAGCAACCAGCACTGCTCCGTCGCCAGCCATGGAAACGAGGACATTTCCTGCACCCTTTTCCTGCATCTTCTTTGCGTAAGTGATCACATCTTCTTTTTCTGTTATTTTCACACCGAAAATCTCACCAAGCTCATGATTATTCGGTTTAATTAAAAATGGATGATACTGTAATACATTTACGAGCAGATCTTTTGTCGCATCTACAACAATCTTTAAATCCTTATCTGCAAGATATTTCATGATATCCATGTAGATGGTCTGCGGCATCACATCCGGGATACTTCCCGCCATAACCAAAACATCTCCATCTGAAAGCCGATCCAGTTTTTCATAAAGTGTTTTTATGTCAGCTTCTGATATCGCCGGTCCCTGTCCGTTGATCTCACTCTCCTCGTCGGAACGCATTTTTACATTGATCCTTGTCATTCCTTCTTTTACCGGAATAAAATCCGCCCGGATCCCTTTTTCCCTGATCAGACGCTCCAGTTCGTTTCCGGTAAATCCGGCATAAAAACCAAGTGCCGTGTTCTCCAGTCCAAGATTTTTTAACACCATGGATACATTGATTCCTTTTCCACCCGGAAAAATCTTCTCCTCTGATGTCCGGTTGACCATTCCGCAGGTGAAATGCGGAACTGTCACAATGTAGTCCAGTGATGGATTAAATGTAACAGTGTAAATCATTTTCTCAGTCTCCTTTCTGCTTTTCCCGCGTTTTTGTTCCGCAGGTCTTCGTATTTTTTATACTTCAATTACATTTTTACATTTACGGTACGCAGGTTTTGTAAGACCTGTCGTGATGACCTTTGCACTCTCAAACGGAGCAAATGTCACACTTGATATCTGATTGAACTTGCTATCATCTGCTAAGATATAACATTCTCTGCAGTTCTCCATGGAGCGTTTTTTTACGAGCGCTTCTTTTAACTCCGGTGTGGAAAATCCGCGCTGCATACTGATTCCGTTTGCTCCCCAGAATCCTTTTGTAAAATTATATTTTTCAACCGAAGAAACAGCTTCCTCTCCAACGATTGCCTCTGTCACCGTCTTGAACTCGCCGCCAAGAATATATACCGTACAACCTTTCTGCGCAAGTTTTTTTGCATGTGTGATCGCATTTGTCACAAACACTGCCTGTCTGACCGTAATAAAATCGATCATCAGATCCGTCGTCGTACCTGCATCAATATAAACAAAATCTCCAGGTTCGATCAGCCCTGCCGCATATTTTGCGATCTTTTCTTTTGCACCTTTGTTCCGTTCTCTACGCTGCATGACTTCGTCATCCTCGGTACTGTATGAGGTGTTTTTTAAAATTGCACCGCCATGGACTTTAATGAGCTGACCATTTGCATCCAGTGTATTTAAATCTCTCCGGATCGTTGACTCTGATGCATCCAGTTCTGTCATAAGCTGCTGAACGGTCACGCTGCCCATACTCTCTAGTATGGATAAAATTCTTGTAAATCTTTCTTCTGTCAGCATATCTTTTCCTCCAATTTCATTCACAACCGTTCAAATTCGTTCATCTTTGATAGCTTTATTATATGATTCCATTCCGTCACAGTCAATCAAAATCCGTCAAAATCATTCACAAAAATTCATTTTAAAAATTGTGAAATATGCAAAAAAACTGTCGGAAGAATCGTCTCTGTTTCCACGACAGAATACGATTCTTCCGACAGTTTTTACATTTTTGATCTGATTCATACGAATCTCTGTTATTGCGCTATGTTTTTGCACATCCAAAGTCTATTTTTCACACTGCTTTCCGTGATTGCACGATCAAGACCGTTTTACCCCCCTTTTTTAAAACGTGCGATCGCGTCTTTGACGTCATCCGCAAAAATTTCAACCACCTCTGCATTTTTCGTCTTATACCGTATGATACCCATTTCCTCAAATGTCTGTCCGGCAATATAACACCGCAATGCCATCAGTACGCCACTATGCGTTACGATCAACACATCTTCCGTCTCCCGTTCTAAGATCATTCCGAGTGTATCAAGCGCACGCCTCAGCACTTCATTGTAACATTCTCCATGCGGTGTATGGACATAACGCCTGTTGGCATCCCAGTCCTGATACTCTTTCGCATTTTCCTGCGTAATGCTTTCCCAGCTTCTGCCTTCCCAGTCGCCCATATCCATTTCCCTCAGACCATCCGCCGCAATACATGGAATATCAAGCGCGATCGCCGCCTCCTGTGCCGTCTGTGCTGCACGAAGCTGTGGGGATGTATATGCCCGCACAACCTGAAGAGTCCCTTCCTTTTTCCGATCCAGAAGCATGTCCGCAAGCTCTTTTGCCTGCTGCTTTCCTGTCGCATTCAACGGCACATCTGTCTTGCCCTGTATTTTCTTTTTTACATTCCAGTCCGTCTCTCCGTGACGTACAAAATATAAAATCATATTTTCTCCTCTTTTGAGTGCTGCCGGCTATTATAAAGCCATAATTGATTACTTCGGACAACAGGTTGCATGTTGTGCAAACACTCTATTGTCATAAATCAAGTATAAACAATTCGTTTTGATTTGTCTATGTGAATCCATGCAATGACGGATTCTGCTTGTATATAATAGCATCTTCATGTTATACTACATCTATCGCAATTCGATTTTATTTCCATAAGATCATTTTCTGAATATCACTCTTTTTCATTCCGGCATTTCGCCAGCTATTTCAGAAAACTATTGTGAAAAACGCTTAAATTTTTTATAATCAAAGGAGAAAACTACATGGGGAAAAACAAAAGAAAACGCAGTCACACAAAACATGTTTTTGTGCAGAAGAAGTACCGGGATGCCTTATTCCGCAGAATTTTTAATGAGAAACCGGTTTTGCTGGAACTGTACAATGCCCTGAATCAGACAGATTACGATGATGCAGATGAACTGATTTTCTATACGATTGACGATGTAATCTATCTCGGATATAAAAATGACGTGTCATTTATTGTTCGCGGAACACTGAATCTGTATGAACACCAGAGTACCTTAAACCCCAACATGCCGATCCGCGGATTGATCTATTTCGGCAAACAGTATGAGAGCTACATTAAACAAAATAACCTGAACATTTACGGAAAAAAGCTGCTTTCATTACCGTTTCCGCAGTTTGTTATATTTTATAATGGATTTGAACCGTTAGAAGATGACAAAGATTATATGGAACTGCATCTTTCGGATGCGTTTGTATGTGCCGGATCAAACCACCTGGCAACAGATGCTGCATCCAGCCCCATCGGCACCCGCCCCTGCTTAGAATGTACTGCGCGGGTTTACAATATTAATTATGGGCACAATCAGGAACTGATGGCGCGATGCCGGACTTTAGAGGAATATTCCATTCTGATTGGCAGAATCTCTTCGAAGGTCAGAACCGGCATTCCATTAGAACAGGCAGCAGATACCGCTGTACAGGAATGTATCAGGGACGGTATTTTGCAGGATTTTCTTATCAAACACAGATCGGAGGTCGTTGGTATGTTATTGGAAGAATTTGATATGGATGAATATATTAAGATGGAACGCAGGGACAGCTATGAGGATGGGCATGAGGATGGTTTAGCGATGGGTTTAGCGGAGGGCAAACGTCTTGAGCAATTACACATCATCCACAACATGTTCCAGGAAAATATTCCTGCACAAAGCTGTGCTAAACTGCTTAACAAGGATACTGCTTTTATTGATAAAGTATATTCACTGTGCCAGGCTCACCCTGACTGGTCAGATGAAGATCTTTACAATTCACTAAAAGAAAATTAAACTCATTATTTCAAACGACAGACTACACACTCCACGCATATTCTATTTTCAAAAACACCTGTAATTACATGCCCAACAACATATAATTACAGGTGTTTTTATTACTGAAATATTTCTTTTTTACAGATCACATAGGAAATCCCTGCCACAACCACTTCCGTGATCCAGAACGCATGCCAGACGCCCGCAGCCCCCAATATTTTACTCAAAATAAATGCCAATGGTAAAATAACTGCTATGTACCTGAGCACAGAAATTACCAACGATTCTTTTCCCTTTCCCAGTCCTTCCAACGCACCTGATACCGTGACGGAGACCGATGACGCAATAAATCCAATGCTGATCAGACGAAGCGCCTCTTTTCCAAATTGTATCGTCTCCGGATTACTGGTAAACAATCCAATGAGCGTCTGCGGCACTGCCATACAAAGTATCGTTCCGATTACCATGACCCCCGCGATCAATACCAGCGCTGACCGGAAAATTTCTCTGACACGCTTTGACTCTCCCGCACCGTAGTTATATCCGATCAGAGGACGCATCCCCTGCACGACACCATTTCCTGTCAGATATAAAAATGTCTGTAATTTAAAATAAGCCCCAAGTACAAGTACATAGCTGGCAGAATAAACCGCAAGAATCGCATTTAATGCAGAGACCTGTACAGACGGCAGCGCGATGCTCAATGTTGCCGGGACACCGATTGAGTACATTTTCCTGCTAAGTTCCGCTTCCGGTTTCATATCTTTCCATCTTATCTTTACCGGAATCGGTTTAAAAAAATAAAACAGCAGATAGCTGATAAGAGAAGCCATCTGACCGATCCCGGTTGCGATAGCAGCTCCCCGGATCCCCATTTCAGGAAAGAAACCAATTCCAAATATCATAAAAGGATCTAAGATAATATTGGTCACACAGCCGATCAGCATACAGAGCATGGACGTTTTCATGCGCCCCACTGACTGAAAAATTTTTTCAAAGCAAAGCCCTGCCGCATTGGGTACTGCAAAAAGAAATACGATCTGCGCGTATGCTGCGCCCATGTCTATGATCGACCTTTTATCTGTAAACATGGCAAGAAAAGGTGCTGTGATTGCAATGCAGACTACCGCTAAGATCAGTCCGTGGATCATATTAAAAAGTGTTCCAAGCGACGCCGCCTTATCCGCCGTGTTCTGCTTTTGTGCTCCAAGAAAATATGCGATTGTCGCATTGATTCCAATTGCAAATCCGATAACAACTGCATTGACCAGATTCTGCAATGGGAACACCAAAGATAGTGCCGTCATCGCATCTTCGCTGATGCGCGCCACAAAATAACTGTCAATGATATTGTAGAGCGCATTGACTAACATGGAAAATGTCATTGGCAATGCCATGGAGATCACAAGCGGCATGACCGGTTTTTCTTTCATAAAATTCTGGTTCATTTTTCATTCCTTTCGTTTCATGACATGAGGACACATCGTGGTTTCAGACTTCTTAATTGGCAGATTCCACAAAACCGGGACTGCTTATGTGCAATCTGACAACAAAAAAACGCCACACAGTTGCAAATCATTGCAGCTGTGTGGCGAAAAATAGAGTTCATCACTCAAGAAAAGTCCACTCCATAAAATGGTTTTGGAACTATATTATAACCAGTAAATTTTATTTCTGTCAAGTAAATCTTATTTTGCAATATCAATACGCACCAGTGCTTTGCGAAGTGCAAATTCAGCACGTTTGACATCGATTGCCTCTGTCCGGTGGGCAAGCCGTTCCTCAGCGCGCGCACGCGCAGCTTCAGCACGGTTCTTGTCGATCTCATTCGGCCACTCTGCAATCTCTGCGAGAAGTGTTACCTTATCCGGCAGAATTTCCGCAAAGCCGGAATGTACTGCCGCGATCACGTCATCTTCACCCGTCTTGTGGATCTTTACGATGCCGGGTGCTAACACGGTCGTGAGCGGAATATGCTTTTTATACACACCGATCTCACCGGAGGCAGTGGTAAACTCGATCATATCACCCTCACCTGTATAAAAAACACGATCCGGCGTAATGATCTCTACCTGAAAGAGTCTGTTTTCTTCTGCCATACACACCCTCCATTATTACTGCATCTTTGCGCGGACATCATCGATCGTACCTGCATTTAAGAAATAACTCTCCGGTACATCATCATGCTTTCCTTCAAGAATCTCCTTAAATCCGCGGATTGTCTCTGCAATCGGAACATATTTTCCATCCAGACCGGTAAACTGTGTTGCAACGAAGAACGGCTGGGATAAGAATCTCTGTACCTTTCTTGCACGGCTTACAACCAGTTTATCATCCTCGGAAAGCTCGTCCATACCAAGGATTGCAATGATATCCTGCAATTCTTTGTATTTCTGTAAGATCTCCTGCACACCGCGGGCTACCTCAAAGTGCTCCTGGCCAACGATACGCGGGTCTAAGATACGGGAAGTAGAACCAAGCGGATCCACTGCCGGATAAATACCGAGTTCTGCGATAGAACGCTCAAGTACGGTCGTTGCATCCAGATGTGCGAACGTGGTTGCCGGAGCCGGGTCTGTCAAGTCATCCGCAGGCACATAAACCGCCTGAACGGAAGTGATAGAACCGTTCTTTGTAGATGTGATACGCTCCTGCAGAGCACCCATCTCTGTCTGTAATGTCGGCTGGTAACCTACGGCGGAAGGCATACGTCCTAACAGCGCGGATACCTCAGATCCTGCCTGTGTAAAACGGAAAATATTGTCAATGAAGAGCAATACATCCTTACCGCCTTTATCACGGAAATACTCTGCCATCGTAAGACCTGTTAAGGCAACACGCATACGTGCTCCCGGCGGTTCGTTCATCTGTCCGAACACCATGGTGGTCTTATCGATAACTCCTGATTCTTTCATTTCATAGTAAAGGTCATTTCCCTCACGGGTACGCTCACCAACGCCGGTAAATACGGAATATCCACCGTGCTCGGTTGCGATATTGTGGATCAGCTCCTGGATTAAAACGGTTTTACCTACACCGGCACCACCGAACAATCCGATCTTACCACCTTTCTGGTAAGGGCAGAGAAGATCTACGACCTTGATACCTGTCTCTAACATCTCCTGGGATGTTGCCTGTTCCTCAAATGCAGGAGCAGGTCTGTGGATCGGCCATTTTTCCACGCCGGCCGGAGGATCGATCTCGTCGATCGGATCTCCTAATACATTAAACATTCTGCCCAATGTATTCTCACCTACCGGCACACTGATCGGTCCGCCGGTTGCAACTGCATCCATGCCGCGGACTAATCCATCGGTTGATCCCATTGCGATACATCTGACTGTATCATCGCCCAGATGCTGGGAAACCTCAACGGTCAATTCTTTTCCCGCCTGATCGCCTCTTAACGGGATACGAATCGCATCGTTGATCTCCGGCAGATTGCCCTCTGTGAATTTAATATCCAGAACGGCACCGATAATCTGGGTAATCTTACCGATATTATTTGCCATCGCTTCTTTCTCCTTGTAATCAAATTTTGTGCTGCTGTCTTTTTATTCGATTGCAGATTACCTGCAGCTTCATCTGCTTATCCAGAGATTGCCGACGCACCGGCAATGATCTCTGTTAATTCCTGTGTAATCGAGCCCTGACGTGCCCGGTTATATTTGAGCGTCAGATCACTGATCATATCCTCTGCATCTGTCTCTTATACACATC
>ERZ1027251.560-NODE-560-length-11487-cov-7.683870_pt1 | contig 11487 bp, 12 predicted proteins | sample MGYA00519474_ERZ1027251 | MGnify/ENA primary metagenome ERZ1027251 (study PRJEB26926, sample SAMN06164779) | human gut metagenome | biome: ENVO:00009003; feature: ENVO:2100002; material: ENVO:00002003 | host: Homo sapiens | place: USA | collected 2012 ...
AGCCTCGGTCTCGTGGGCTCGGAGATGTGTATAAGAGACAGTGGAGAAGCTGACAGAAGATGAAACGTTTACAATATCAGCTACTGGCACTGATGTAAAAAGTGTTATGCAGAACCTCTTAGCTGCGGTTTCTGGTACATCTGCGCCGACAGGGGCAAGTTTTGATATAAAGGCATAAGGAGAAATTGTTCATATTCCGCAAGGCGCATAAACCTTTGCTTTTGCGGACTGCCCGGACTTATTGCAAGGGGGCAGGGGCGGCAATATAAAAAATTGATGACAATGGAGAATTAGGAAATGGCTATTAATGGAGTCGGACATAATTATGATTATTTGGGAACGACTACAAATTATATACGGGGAAAAGCAACTGTTAGGGAAGCAATCTCAAAGATGGTGAAGCAGTCGGCAAATCTTTCTATTTCTGATGCAGGAAGAAATATGCAGCGGGAAATGGCAAGCAAATTTGAACCCGATTCGGATTATACCAATGTCAGGGAACTGACAATACAAAATACAAATGAGGTTGCTTGGGAACACTATACCGCAATGCGGGATATTAGCAGCCTAACATTAAAAGACGGGAATTATAATGTTGAAGATGTGATGAAATCTATAATGGATACATATGAAACCCGTTATAATGAAATCGTAAAAGAACATGAAAATGGAGATCGTGAAGTTTCCTACGAACTTACGGGGAAAAGGTCATTGACACTTGACGAAGATTTAGCCGGATTGGACGAAGCCTTTAAAATGCGTCTGGCAAATTTAGAAGGATATATTACCTGTCAACAAACCAATAAAGCATTTGAAAACGCAGACAGTTCATGGTATTTCCGTAGAAATAGCCCTCAAAATGAAGTAAAAACACAAGATAAGGCTCAAATGTTTGATACAAAATATCAGAAAACCGCAGTATCAATAATGGAGCAGGCTAAAGAGAAGTTTTTGGTAGCCTTTAAAAGTATAAATTACAAACAAGGAACAGCAACAAGCATACTATCGGATATTATGAAAAAGTGCTGATAAAGGAGGATTAAAAATGGCTATTAGTGGAGTAGGACAGAGTTATTATCAGAACAATGTTGCAACAACGAAAAGTACAAAGAGCGTAAACAGCACGGGAGAAACGGGCAATACAAAGGAATTATCAGAAGCGGAAGAAATGGCGATTTTCAAAAAGGAATTTTATGCTGAAATTGATAAGATACCCAGAAATAGAACTATAACCAATGTGGCTATCAACATATCAGAGGAAGCATTTAAGAATATGAAAGATGATCCGGAGTACAGGGAAAAGATATTATCAGCACTTAAACGTGACTTAACTTCGTCCTTTGCACCGTTGGAAGCTTCTATGGTGCTCACTGTAGGAGCTACTGCTAAAGATTATAGGGGCGATTCATGGTCTGGTGTTAATAATCAATCGGAATTTTATGCTCGTTCACAAAACAGTTTTTATAAAAAGACAAGCAACAAGAAAGATAGACAAAAAGAGCTTTTGGAAGAATATCTGGAAAAACGGGCGCAGGTTAAAAAACAGCAGCAGGAAATGTTGAATGAAAAGATTGCAAAGCAGGAACAGGAAAGAAGCCGATTATTACGGTCGTGGAACAATGAAAGGCTGTTGTCAAAAGCGTCTAATGCTTATGAAGCAAATGCTATGACGGAAGCGGTTACGGATAGTGCTTTTTCGCTTGGATAGTGATTTTAAGTAAGGAGAAAGAGATATGTCAATTACATTTTTAAGTAATCCTATTCATCTGCCGGATTTTTTCAAGTTTGATAGGGAATATTTGGGAAAACAGGAAAGCCAAAATGAAGACCAGAAAGTGTTTCATAAGGATACTTTAGAGGTTTCTCAATTATCGAAAAACAGGGAAAATTTAATGGATAAAATTAAGCATACAGTTGTGCATTCGGTTACATCGTTCAGCGATATGAGAGCCGGAATATTAAAAGAAATTAGGGAAGAAAAAGGGCAGTATGACTATACTGATGTTGTAAATGCCTGCGGATTGAGTTATGCAAGGCTTTATTCTGAAATTGAGGAACGTTATAAAAATGGAAATGAGCAGTATTATAAGTCAGCAGGTGGTACACCATGTACGAAAGAAGAAATTGAGTGGCTGGATATGCAATATGAGCAGGAAGTGGCATGGCAGAAATCCTGTGCCAGAATAGCAGCCCGGGGACAGGTCTTTCAGGGGAATATTCCTGAAGCGCCAACAAAAGAGATTGAAGAATTGGAGGACAGCTTTTATCAGGCGAAGGATGCCTACATCAAGTTATATCAAGAAAGCAAACAGACAGGTAAGTTTCTTGTTTTGCAAAATTATATGTTCGGTAGTAGCCGGATGTATGAGATGCTGAATAAATTAGGAAATTTACAGGAGAGGGTGGAATAATGCAGGTTAATTCGTCCAATGGTTCATTACAACAAAGGATTTTTTCAGGAGCAGGAAGTATAGGCAGTGTCCATCTGCCCGATTTTAACGATAAGTATGTGTTTTCCAAAAAGAAAAGCGGTATTAGTGATGAAGAATACAGAAAACAGATTGTAGCGCAGGCTTATAAAGATTTTGAAAAGGGTACATTTCAAAATAAATCAGATGGCTTTAACAAATTGATGAAAAATTATACATCAGAAGTATCCCCGGATAGAAAGGGAATCATTACTTCTGGATTAAAAGCTGTTTCAAGAAATAGACATAATGTGTTAAAGCCGATAGATTTTGTCGCAACTCTGCTTGAGGGGAAAGTAAAGTATCAGAAACTGCCATCGGGCAATAGTGAGTACATAGAATTTTATGATAAGAATGGGGAGATGGTAGCAACTTATTCCAACAATGGATGGACAATGTATACCACGAATGCAGAGGCAGCGAGGCAAACAGAAATGTGCATGATTTATAATGAAGCATGGGGAAATGCAAAAAGAGGACTTCCGATAGTAGGAGGGGAATCCGTAAATGAAGAAAATTTGCAAAGCAGTTTTGATGTCAAATCATAGTGAAAAATAGAGTAATGGAAATTATAGGAATGTGGTTGCTTTCGTTTTTCCTCATGGCGATAGAGACATGGGGAAGTGTGTATTTTTTTGATACCTTTATGGAAAGAAAGAGAATGAAGTGTCTGGAGAGGAGTAGGTATATTGCTTTCTATTTGTCTACTGTGACTGTATCGTTCCTGGGAGAGTACCTTGATTCAATGGGAATCAAGGCGTTGTTGGTAATTTTGGTTTATATAGTATTCTGCAAGGTGTATTATTGGGCAGACTGGCAACATTGCATTTTCTTTTCAAGTTTGAATTATTCGATGTTATTTTTGACAGACCTCCTGTCATTACAAATCGAGAACATATTGATTATTAAGAATAAAATGTATGTTTCAGAACTTACTTATCTGATTCTGCCTGTAAAATTGGTTTGGGTCTGCCTGATTTTTATATTGAGGAAAATATGGAAAGGAAAGAACAACTATGAGGGGATTTCTCATAAGGAATGGTGGAAATTTGGCATGATGCCGCTGTTTACCGCAACAGCTATGCTGCTCATGTATTACTGTTACAGCAGTGACAAAAAGGTACAAGCATCCTACCTTTTCTTCACAGTAGGATTGATTGTGATGAATTTCCTTGTGATGGAGCTGATGCAGGACATCCTTGAAAAGGGAGAACTACTACGGGAAAGTGCGCTGACAGATCAGAAGAAAGAAAGTCAGCTTGCATATTACCGGGATATGCAGACAGTCTATGAGCGGCAGGGGAGAAAGATGCATGATTATAAAAACCAGATAAGGACAATACAGGTTCTGATAAAGGAAGGTAACCCGCAGGCAGCCGCCACGCTTGCAGAGAAACTGACAGAGAATATATTGGTAGAGATGTCAGCGGTTAATACGAACCATCCTGTCGTGAACGCAGTCCTGAACCAAAAGTTTCATTTAGCAAGGGAGCAGGGGACTTCCATGATATTCAAGGTAGGCGACATGAGTGGAATGCGGTTGAACGAGGAGGAAACGGTCATCCTGCTGTCCAACCTTCTGGACAATGCCATTCGTGAGTGTGTAAAGGTCGTAAAGGCTGGGAGGAAAGCCGTCATCCACATCAAGCTGGTTCAGGAAGACGGGAAGATAATTTTCTCTGTAAAGAATCCTGTCGTGGAAAAAGTACAAATCACGGATGGCATCGTGCAGGATTCCAATGGAGGGATGCATGGCATCGGTCTGTCGAATGTAAAAGCTGTTGTGGATAAATACGGCGGAGACTTTGTCATTTCATGTGACTCAGAGAAGTTCCAAGCGGTGGTGATGCTTTAAATGTTATGGTCATTTGGTGCAATAAATAGTCATTTGGTGCAGTCCGGGTTTAAAAAGAGGGTGCATCTGCCGACAGATTTTATGAAGCGAAAAATTATTTGCGTAGGACAAAACAGGCATATAATTATATTAATCAAGGAGGATTTAATATGCAGATAACAAGGGGCAATTATTCACAGTATGCCAACATGGTGCAGCAGATGTTTGGCAATAAGAAAAATCCCAATAATCCGTTAGCTCAATGTGATTATGGAAATTTCGCACTGCGTTTCAAGCCGGTTGATATTCAATTCACAAAACCGAATTGGGATAATATTATGACGAAACGTGATAAGCCTGCAATGTCGGAGGAAGAATTCGAGAAAGCTATAAAGGAACTTGCACAGAAGGAATTTGCCACCGGGAAGCGGGATGATGCGGCATACCGAAAATTATGTATGCAGCATGGTGAGGCTGTTTCACCGGACAGGAAAGCCATCTATGAATCAAGCATGAGAAAGACAGGCGGAAAGATGAATGCGGCTTGTATGTTTTGGGACAACAATGGGAATAAAACATTGTCTTACAATCCTGAATCAAGGAACTGGAAAGCCATAAGCACAGAGGAAGAATTTGCAAGGGCACGTGTATTTACATCTATCTATAATGATGAACTGGCACGCCTGAAAAAGGAGTACGGAGAAAACGCAAAGGGAACCATATCATATCAGCAGATACAGTCAGACTTGGTAGCAGGCACAAAAGCACCATCTTCGGGTAGTTCACTGGATATACAGATATAAAATTGTAACTATCATAACAATGGAGGATTCAAAAATGAGCATTAGTGGAATAGGACAGAATTATTATCATAATAATGTAGCAACAGTGAGAAACACCAAGAATGTAAACAGCACGGGAAAAAATGACGGATTTGCTGGCAAGGTCACAGAGAAAAATCCGGTTTCCCCAGAAGATATGACTTTAGAGGAATACAAGGCGTATTTTAATGAAAAGATGGATGCACTATATACTCATCCGTCACAGAGAAATATGAATTGGGTTATTGATATTACGGATGCTGCTTATAAAAGGATGCAGACTGATCCGGAATATGAGCAAAAAATATTAGATGCCTTGGCAAAGAATAAGGCAGTTGATTTTGGAGGCAACATTCCACAAATAGCGTATACTCATGTAGATAGTACGTGGGAAGGGTGTTACGGATATACTAAAGGAATGAAAGAGAACGATAGTTATACTAAGGGAATTTCTTCAAAACATGAAAATAATGTAAAAAAGAAAAATGAGAAAGATAGAAAAAAGCAGATTTTAGAGGAATATATTGAGGAACAAATACAGGCTCGTAAGGACATACTGGAGTTTCGCAAAGAAGAGAATTTTAAGCATAAAGAGCAAAATATCGAACTTAATAAAAAGGCATTGGCGCTGAGGGCTTATAATCAGCAGATTTTAGAAGAACATTAAGCAAGATATGAGTAGGATAATCTGTTTGTTGTCGAGTTCAAACGTAAAAAGACCAGATAACAGATAGTGTCTGTTGTCTGAGCTTTTTTGTGCCATTTTCTGCAAGGGGTATTGATGATATGTGCCAAATGTTTATATTGAAAACAAATTTTCAAGTGAGGTAATAGAGATGAATATATCAAATGCTATCAATACGGTAAGCGTATCTGGAAGTTCTATCAGTAGTGCTAAAAAAACTTCTGAAAAGAACAAGTGGAAATTAACAGATTCATTAAAAGAAAAAATTGTTGAATTGGCTAAGAAAGATGCGAAAAACAACATATATATGGGAAATGAGTTTATGAACTTGCGGAAAGCAGAGGTCGCTAAAGTGGCACCAAATCGGGCAGCACTGATAGGTAAGTTCAACCAATCAATGAGTTCTGGAAATATGGGTGATATGAAAGAAATACAAGAGGCAGACAAAAGATGGCTGTGTATTTTATTTGGGATACCATATGAGGCAGAGTTTCAGGGAGAGGGAACAGGATCAGCAGCTCATGTATATAACGAATGTGGTGAAGAAGTTCTGACATATACAGAGGGAGTAGGCTGGCAAGAAAAGGAAACAAAAGCAGAGTCACAGGTACATTCGGCGTTAAAATCGACGTATTATGAGGCTTTTTGTGATGCAAGAAAAGCATTAAACAGTGAACAAAGAACTGGTGGTATGAATGAAAATATAATGTCACAAGACAATTTTGATATGAAAGCGTAAAGAGCGTGCGATTAAAATAATGGTTTATAAATAGGAATAGAATTTTAGATGAAAAGCACAGTCCTGACGATGTTTTGGATATGGACACGGTTATTCCATTTATGGCGGTGGCTTGTGATAATCTCACTTCTTCATCACAGACATATTATATTCATGTTAATCGTGGAACTTGTGAGGGTACAATGTATTTTTCACTTTCGATGAATGAGAGAATTAAAACTGGACGAGGAGTGTTTTCTTTTAGTGGAACAGCATCTAATCCTGGAAATTCATCAATAAGTTTATCAGGTGTAGATTCTTCTGTTCTTACATTGAATTTGGCAAATAATACTACAATTCCACCAGAAGCCATTGTTACATCAGTAAATACATCAGGTACTCAATCACCGAGTCAGGGAAATGTTCATCATATGGTACTTCCTGCAACAGAATCAAGTACTTGGTATACATCTACGGTAGCAAGTGCATCGAGTGGACATTACAATATAGATGTTTCGGATGGATTTCAGGCAGCACAAAGATGGCAATTTAAATATAATGCTTTAGCAACAGCAAAATCAACAATGAAAAATGTTAAAATAACACTGGAATGGGAGTACGATATAGCAAATACAGGATATAAGTCATATTAGAAATGTGGGTGATACTATGAATATTTTTTTTAACAGCCGAATTTATGCTAATCAGTCATTGCTTAATGTCCTGTTTGGTCAACAACAAAAAGCGACAATCAGTCGAAGCAATGGTTGTATAGGCACAAGAGATACTTTGACGATAAGCGCATCAGGAAAGGAAAAACTTACAAAAAGTACAAGTGGAAGAACACATAATACAAGTATTGATAGCAGCATTGACTTAAAGTCCTATATAGCTTCAGCCAAAAAAACGAATCAGGAGATCATTGAGAATGCAGGAACACAGATTAATGCGAAAACAAGTGAATATATGAGTACAGGTAAAGCATTTAGGGCAGCATTAACGGAAAAGTATTCTAAGCTTGCTGCAGAAGCAAAAACACATTCTAACCCTGAAAATTATATTCATTCCAAGTATTTTGATAAGAGTTCAGAGTATTACGAGACGAATCTGACTGATACAGAACGTAGGATTGCATATAATTATGAGATGCAGATGTGCCGGACAGGAAAAATAAATGGTGTAAATTATCAGGATTCTTTGTTCAGGGGAATTGAAGTGGACGGCGACAGTGTAGATTCGGATAAAATCCAATTTGAAAGAGCATTGGTAAATTCGCAGATTTCAAATATTTTAAAGCAGGCTGGTGTAGATACATCTTCTATTACGAAAGATTGTACTTTTACTGTCGATCCATACAGTTACGAGATAACGGTAGATGGCGTGGATGAAGAAACAAAGGTGTTGATGCAGAATGCTTTAAATGTAGGTAATAATGGGAAAAATCTCTATAAGCATATCTATTATTGCTCAACACAAGATGGCTGTGAGAGTTCTCAAGTAACAGAGGAATCAAAGATGAAATACGAAGCATATCATCAGGTTTATAGTTATACAGGATATGGATTAGACAAACTTGAGGAAAAAAATGGGACATATTATGCGGAGTCGGGAGAGAATATATTAGACTTAGTGGATAAGGCTGTTGAAGATTCTGGAAAAGTTCCGAAAGAGTTCAAGCAGCAAATGAAGAATTGGATACATGACCTGGTTTCAACTATGTCAACTAAAGGATGGAACAATGTGCCGGATATGACTTTAAGCATTTTATATGGAAAGAGTGGTTTAAAGGACATGAATCAGTTGATCACATATCAATATGAAGCTGATAGTACAAACAGGCAATGGTATTCTGTACTTTAGAAATATAATATTTTTGAAAAAATATAGGGAAGTGTGTCAAGTATAGTAATATAGTTTTTTAGATAAAATATATGATTCGAAATTTTTAAATTAAAAAATAAACAATAGAGGGAGGGAAAGCGTTTTAATAATGAATCTATATAAATCAAAAAACTATAAAATAAAGAACTATGAACAGAAAGGAATTATTCATGAAAAAGAGAAAAATAGCAACAATATTATTGGCAGCATGTTTGCTGTTAGGAAATGTCTCAGTAGCGAATGCGGCAAGTATTGATAATGGCAATAAAGTACATTTCAATACAGAAGATAACGACACGGATTTAACATTATTACAATCGAAAATTGCAACCGAAGAAGTGACTTGTGACTTTACGGATGCAACAAATGATGGAGCAAGTGCATATGCAGATACAAGAAGGGTGTCAAATAAATATATGTGGAGTGCAAGCACGATGGAATATAATTTCTCTGATCAGAAATGGACATCGAATACAGAAATTTTTAGTACATATGCAAAAACATCAGAAGGGTTTGTAATGTCTGGTTTCTTACTGAATCCAAAAGGTCAGAGCAACTATAATTCGGCATTAAGAGAGGGGTATCTGAATGATTCTGCATATGATGAAAATCAGGGACATTATTATCAATGTGTTGTTTCGGATGAGGACTGTAATAATATTACATTTATGTTAGAATCTAATGTTAATGTATTTATTTTTGACAATGATATAAATTTAATATATCGTTCATCGGATGAGGCGGGAGTTACCAGTTATTTTGACAGATATTATTCAACAACTAAAACGATTGCAGGAACGTCGAATAAGGTAATTAGTTTAGGTCTTATTGATGGAAATTATTATATTGTTTTTAAGGTAAAAGATGCAACAGCAACTACCGGTTATCATTATGGATATTATGCTGGACAACCATTGCCAATAGCACAAACAACAACCTTTTCGGATCTTACACATTATACAACAATAAAGTGGAATCGAAGCTCATCTAGCCAATCAGCAAGTACGCAAACATTGACCATTAATTGTCCTAGTGGAAGTGAAGATGAGTATGCATTGACAGGTGTGAAATTTTCGGATAAATCAAAAGCATTTGCTAATAATACATACGCATCAAGCATTGACTATTATTATACGCCAGCAACTGCTAGTTATTCAAAAAAACTAGCACAAACAGGTGGTTGGTGGAGTGACTTGGTTGACAATAATCCACCATCAGGATCAATTGATGGAAACTATGCAACATCTGTTACAGTACATTGGGTAAGTGGTATTTCTTATGTAAATGCTAGTTGCACTACAATGACACAGATGACATTGGATTATTTAGTTCCTTTCGGAATAATAGTGGGCTAAATATTTAGAAAGATAAATAAATTACGGATGGTATTTTTATACCATCCGTGGATTCAAAGAGGTGACGATAAGATGGGACACTATGTACATTATATAGGTGGCGGAATAGTAGATAGTAAAATATATGAGACAGGAAATGCAGCAAAAAGTTTTAAATCGCCGATGAAAGAATTAAATGAGCAAACGGTGTTAATAGAAAATGCCAAAACAAATAAGAATGATAGTTATCATCAGCATACGAAATACGATGATCAGGTAGATCGCTATTACAGTACATATGATATAGGAACATTGTTGCATAATAATGAAAGTTATTTAGAGGGAACAATCGATTCAAAATATGATGTAGATTACTATTCTTTTTCTTATCCGCAAAAAAGTTTTTACTCTAAAATGGGTATATCTTCAGAGATAACGATTTCATTGGAAAGCAAGAATAGTCAGGCATATAATTTAGTATTGTACGATTTATATGGCAATCAGATTGGAATAGCGACAGATGATGGACATGGTAATAAACAGCTTACGGTACCTAATTGGGACTGCGTTACATCAGATTATGTGATCAGAGTAGAAAATTCCAATATGACATCGGATTCCGGGGAAGGTTCCTATAGAATAAAAATTACGGAAACGAAAAACAGGGATACTTCAAGTAGTAATGTGCAGCACTCACAAGAAATAGCAAATGCAGATAATTCAGAAGAAAAAAATGCAATAAAGCAGAAATATGAAAAAACATATCAAAGCGAAATTGACAAATTACATCAGATGCAATTTGAAGCGTTGCCGGAAGATGAAAAATATTCGGGAACGGATAGTGTAGAAGAATTATTAAATAAGATGAAAAAGGGGGAGCAGTTAAGTGTGTCGGAAATGGCATATGTGAAAATATTTGCCAATTTATCTGATTATGAGAGAGCAGAGAAGTCGAATTATATAAAAAACGATTTTTATGCAGAAATAGAAAGAATAGCAAATGAAAAAGGAATTGAACTGCCAGATACATCATGGAAAATTGAAATAGATGTATCTGGAACTATTACGATTAACGGGGACATTACAGAAGAAAACAAAGAACAGATAAAAAATATGATATCGGAAAATTTTGCTGATGATATGTGGGAAAAATATATTCAGACAGCAGATATTTCTAACACACAATATAGATTAGTAAATGCTTACTATGAAGTGGAACAGTTCATTCAGAAAGCAACAAATGGACAGTATTCATTTGACGATATAAACGTAGATGACAATGGGAAGATTACCGGACTTCCAGAGAAAATGTGTAAAATAATGAACTCCCAGGAAGCCAATGCGAAATATGAGGAAATACGAGATAATATCTATATGCTGACGGATTATAAAAATCAATATGGATTGGAGGATATTCTTGCATTTAAGGCAGGGTATAATATTTCGGACTCTGAGGTAAGTACTGTGGGTACATCTGGCAATAATAGTGTTATGGATAATGCAGGATACTATAAAAATATGAAAACTATAATATAATGATAGAACCTAATAGAAATGGCGGGTTTAAAAGACATGAATCAGTTGATTACATATCAGTATGAAGCTGATAGTATGGACAGACAATGGTATTCTATACTGTAGCAATATAATTTGGGGGGAAAATATAGGAAATGTGCCGTCAAGATGATGGCACATTTTCTATATATATGATATTTATTTAGAGCCTATTTAGATAATATGCAGAGT
>ERZ1027251.579-NODE-579-length-11181-cov-5.684163_pt1 | contig 11181 bp, 9 predicted proteins | sample MGYA00519474_ERZ1027251 | MGnify/ENA primary metagenome ERZ1027251 (study PRJEB26926, sample SAMN06164779) | human gut metagenome | biome: ENVO:00009003; feature: ENVO:2100002; material: ENVO:00002003 | host: Homo sapiens | place: USA | collected 2012 ...
CAAAGAGCACAGAGAAGCTTTCATCAGGTTACAGAATTAACCGTGCAGCAGATGATGCAGCAGGACTTACAATTTCTGAGAAGATGAGAAAGCAGATTCGTGGTCTTGACCAGGCATCTACAAACGCACAGGATGGTGTTTCATCAGTACAGACAGCAGAGGGAGCTCTTACAGAGGTTCACTCAATGCTTCAGCGTATGAATGAGCTTGCAACACAGGCAGCCAATGGTACAAACTCAAAGGATTCAGACCGTCAGGCAATCCAGGATGAGATTGACCAGCTTACAACAGAGATTGACCGTGTATCAGAGACAACAAAGTTCAATGAGACATATCTGTTAAAGGGTGAGGCCGGAACAAAGACAATCAACATGAAAGCTCATGATGCAGGTCTTAAGGGAACACTTACAGATAACGGAGATGGAACTGCTACATTTGTTATGGACACACTTAATGCAGGTGATAAGGTCAGCATTGGTGGAAAGAGTTATACAATAGGTGCCACAAAAACTGATACTGATGCCTTAATTGATAAAGCAGCTACTACTGGCGCTGAAAAAGATATTACAATAAATGGCGATACTTATAAGTATATTGCAGCAAAGGCTGGATATTATAAAGATGGAAAGTGGACTGTGGGTGCAGGAAAAACTGCTGAACAATTAAAGACACTTGCAGCAGAAGGTGCAACAGTTAGTGCTGCAGGAAAAGAAATTACATCTATGAAAGCAGCGGACGAAACAGCTGGCGTAAAATCAAATGATGCGACAGTTATTACAGCTAAAAAGGCATATGAACTTGCAGGAAAAGAGCTTCTTGCAGCTAACTCAATTGGTGACACAGAAGGAAGTGCAAAAGTAGGTGTTGGTGATGCTGTAGATACAGCAGTTACTCTGACTAATGGTACAGGAACATATAAGATTCAGTTAGGTCAGGCAAAAGTTGCCAACAGCTTATCATTCAGCCTTCACGTAGGTGCAGATGCTGACATGACAAACAAGATTCAGGTCAACATTGACGCTATGGATTCTGCAAGCCTTGGTATTAAAGGACTTAATGTAAAAGATGATTCCGGAAACGCTGCAACATACGCAGTGGACGCTATTTCAGATGCAATCTCAAAAGTATCTTCACAGCGTTCATCACTTGGTGCTGTTCAGAATCGTCTTGAGCACACAATCAACAACCTCGACAACGTAGTTGAGAATACTACAACAGCTGAGTCTCGTATCCGTGATACAGATATGGCTGAAGAGATGGTTAACTACAGCAAGAACAACATTCTTGCACAGGCTGGACAGTCTATGCTTGCACAGGCTAATCAGTCAAACCATGGTGTACTTTCACTCTTACAGTAATCATCTACAATTTAATGTTGTACAAAGCAAAAAGAGCTCGAAAGAGCAATGTCATTAAGTTAAGAATTTTGACATAATTATAAAACACATCATATTTGCAATTGTTTGATAAATATGATGTGTTTTTTTCTTTTGTCTATTTTGCAGCACAACAAAAAGACAGATTGTTTATCTATCAAAAAAACTTATAATCATCTATGATTAAGCCACTCTATATAGAAAGCTTACAGATGCCTGGGGGTTGACTTTGCGAGGGTCTTTTCGACCAGGTCTTACTGGTAATACATGTTTTTCTATTAGGTTAATCACATCAGGTGGACTAAGATTGCGTTTATTACGGAGATATTCTCTACAAATATAAATGGCGATTGTAAAGTTCACCTGTTTTGTTTTATCACTTTTTCGTGGAAGATAATCAAACACTTGATTTGCAGGCATCCACTTATAGCCTGCATTTTTTGTAGTCTTTGTATTTTTCCTCGAAAAAATCTGAGTGATATCTATATCAAACTCATCATTTGGAGGAAGATTTAACCCAGATGCAATTCCATTACTATTTTTATCTTTGACACGTATAGCGAATTTCCATCCTTTTTCAATTGCATGTGCAAAAATGTTATAGTTTTCATATCCTCTATCAGCAACAAGAATAACATTCTCTAGTTTCAATCTGTCAATCATTGTTGCACATGCTCTAAACTCGTTGTAATCTGATGCTAAGATCTTGATTGGTCATCTTAACTTAATGACATTGGATAAACAGTGGCTTTTATGATTTAGTCACCGCCTCCTACTCGATTTGTAAAAACACAAAAATAATCCTGCTAGATTGTGCTTAAAATCGTTATATGATAAAATGAATTATCTTAATTGTGCAATTCCACTACACTGGAGGGAATGAAAAATGGTAAAAAACAATTTAACACCGGAGCAGAAAGAATTTGCACAGCAAATCGGAGAGGCCTTGGATCAAGACAAAGGGATATGGTATAATAAAAGCTGTTGACGAAAAAAAAGAGTAAAAAACTACTCCAACAGCAAAAACCACAATAATAAAACTGAATCTGGATGATGGTGTCAAGGTTAATTATCGTAAGGTTCAGACGGCATCAGATGGTAAATTCTATGAGATACTGGCAGATTCTAAGAACATTAAGGCAAAGGAAAAGTAGCTGATGGAGAAATAAATGCAAAATTTGAGTATATTTGACATAAATATTTCATCAAAATTAACAGGAATATTTGAACAACTTCAATCGACTTTACGAAAATTTGATTTTAGCGATATAAAAGAAAAAGAACTATATTCAAAAGTTCAATCAATAAATCCGAAACAAGATATTGTTTTGGAGGATATAGAATGGTTATATGAAGATTATGAAAAGCTATCAGATGTATTTGATGGATTAGATTCGGATTTTTCATTTTTGGATTCTGAGCTGGCCAATTACTTAAAAAAGATCATATATAGCCGAAATATTGCAAAACGAGAAAAAATAGTTATATTGATATCTCATATTGAAAAATTGATTGAGGAGTGCCTTGATGAATCATTTGGAAAGAGTGGAATAAAACAAGAGGTAAAGAATGCAATCAATTCAAAATTAGATAAGGTAACAGGTGCTAATATAGGACGATGCTATATATTGGCAATAACCAACATTGTTTTTGCAAGGACGGATGCTTTTAACGATGAAATAGATAAAAGAATTCCTTTTAGAAATCATATATTGCACAATGGAATATATCAATATAGTGATAGCGAAATCTCGCAAATGTATTTTGTATTGCTGTCATTTATTAAGAATATTCTGATTGGTGGATGGGCAATTAAGTATGAAGCTTTTGATTAGAATTGGAGGTAGAATTATGGCAGAAGATAAGCTGTTTTCCGGCGAATCAAAGAATATAGAGTACAAGGTTACTGTACCAGAGAAAAGCGAAAAATACATGAAAACAGTGGTCGCTTTTGCCAATGGCAGAGGTGGAAGGATATATGCTGAAGGAACTGATTTTAGAGGGACAGAATCGCTATTTTGATAGTGAGATATGCCAGAATATGCCTGTTTCCGACAGCGAGATCGAGGAACTTTGCAAAAGTATGAAAGAAACTGCCTTGAAAAATACATGGCAGGATAGTGAGAAAGCAAAGATAAAAGATGTAACAAAGAATACATTGATTTCATGGGGCGTGTTGAAGGATGCAGAGGGTAAGATATATCCGACAAATGCCTATGCACTTTTAACAGGCAAAATGCCGCAAATGCCGGTAATTCAATGTGGTGTGTTTAAAGGAACGAATCGTGCACATTTTGTTGACCGTAGGGAATTTGAAGGCTCTATTCAGGAGCAGATGGAAGCAGCTTATCAGTATGTCCTTGAAAAAATCAATATGGGAATGACGATAATGGGGATGTACAGACAGGATGTATATGAGCTTCCGACAGACAGTATTCGTGAGTTAATTGCAAATGCAGTGGCACACCGCAGTTATCTTGAGCCGGGAAATATCCAGGTAGCATTGTTTGATGACAGATTGGAGGTAACTTCTCCGGGAATGCTTTTGAATAATGTTACCATTTTAAAAATGCTGGAAGGCTATTCAAAGCCGAGAAATCCGGCAATTGCCAGAGCTTTTGCGTATATGAAGATTATTGAGAAATGGGGAACCGGAATACCGAGGTTATTTGAAGCCTGTGAGGAGTATGGACTGCCGAAGCCAGAGCTGATTGATTTTGATGGCGATTTCAGAGTAAATATGTACCGTAAGGTAAAAGGTGAGTTTGGTGTCAATGGTGTAACTACCCAAACTACCCAAACGCACCAATCTACTCAAAGCAAGAAATCAACATTATCAGATGATGATAAAAAGATACTGGAATTAGTCCATAATTATCCGTCCATGTCTCAAAGAGAGTATGCAAATGAATTGGGATGGAATTTAGATCGTGTGAAGTATTATTTAAGAAAAATGAAAACACAAGAACTGATTAAGCGTGTGGGTAACAGCCACAGCGGTTATTGGGAAGTGCTGGCAGAGGTGAATCAATTGCAGAATTAAACTTAAAGCAGATTGTTTGAATGCGTCGAAAGAATTGAGTAAGTATGAAGTAGAAACACTGGTAGACTGTGATTCTTTTGCTTGCGTATAATCAAAAAACGAATACGAAAGTTATCTTCTGATTGACTTTGCTAAAAAAGATAAGGAAGTCGAAATGTATTTTGAGCGATATCTGAATGATCTGGATACATTTTTTATGCTGTTACAGACACATTTTGGAACAAAACTGACAGAGAGAAACTCTCTTATTATTTTTGATGAGGTACAGATGTTTCCACAGGCAAGAGCTGCGATAAAATATTTGGTTGCAGATGGAAGATATGATTATATCGAAACTGGTTCATTGATATCTATCAGAGAAAATGTAAAGAACATCGTCATACCGTCAGAAGAAAGACATATCAATATGTATCCATTGGATTTTGAAGAATTTGCAATAGCATTAGAAGAAGATTTGCTGGTTGAATATATAAAAAAATGTTTTGAAAAAAGAGAACCTTTGGAAAGAAGTATGCATAATCAGGCAATGCTTTTGTTTCATCAGTATATGCTTGTTGGTGGGATGCCTATGCCTGTAGTAACATTTATTGAAAGCAAAAAAGATTTTACAGAAGCGGATAGAGAAAAAAGGGACATTCTTAAATTGTATCGGGAAGATATTATGAAAATAGATGCAAAGTATCGAAGTAAGGTACTTGCAATTTATGATCAGATTCCGGGATTTCTTTCACAGCATGAAAAAAGAGTTGTATTCAAAAAGCTGCAGGATGGTAGTTACGCAGACCAGTACGAAGAAACTTTTTTCTGGCTGTCGGATTCTATGATATCCAATGAGTGCTTTTTGTGTAATGATCCGAATGTTGGCTTATCATTAAATGAGACAAGAAGCTATGTAAAGTGTTATATGGGTGATACCGGACTTTTGGTAAGCCATGCATTTGATGAAAATGAATTACTTGAAGATGAAGTATATAAACAGATATTGGCAGGCAAATTACAGATTAATGAAGGAATGCTTTATGAAAATGCAATAGCTCAGATGCTGGTGGCAAATGGACATAAATTATATTTTTATACACACTATAATGAAAATAAGCATCGAAATGATATGGAAATAGATTTTATCATTTCCAATAACAGCAGATTAAAATATAAGATGTTTCCGATTGAAGTGAAGTCAGGAAAGCAATACAAAACGACCTCATTAAATAATTTCAGAGAAAAATACAAGGAGTGCATAGGGGAAAGTTATATTATTCATCCAAGAAATTTAATTGTAAAAGATGGAATTATATGCATTCCCCCATATATGACGATGAATATATAAAAATCTGACATACACACCAAGTTTTGGAGAGGATGGCATTATCAGTAAAAGATTCCAGAATGGCAAGGAACTGGAATTCGCAGGCTCGAAAGATTTCTGGAAAAAATTTTTAAATGAATCATAATAATCTGCGGATTTTTGACGGCGGCATACCAAACCGTTTTTTAAACAGTTTACTGAAATGATAGACGTCATCATAGCCAACTTTGGCTGCGACTTCCTGAATGCTGCCGTCAAAACCGTTTTCTAACAATTCTTTTGCTTTTTCCAAACGGATATTAATCAGGTGGCGGATTGGTGTATCGCCCGTCTCGCTTTTAAAAATACGCGAGATATAAAAAGGACTTAAGTACATATTTTCTGCAATCTGATCTAAAGAAATCTTTTCACTGTAATGATCCTCAAAATAATTTACGATCTGGTCAACTACATATTTTTTGCTGGTAGATTCAAAAGAGCAGCCGGTATTGATTTTTACCGGTTCACTCTGTTCCCGCAGCAGCAGGATCAGCATCTGCATCAGATAACTTTTTAACATGATATAACGCCCGCAGCGGCAGATATCATTTTCAGCACTCATGGCAGTACAGATCTTAAAAAGTTTCTGCCGTAATTCACCGGAAGTATGTAAAATCGGAGACTGCTCTGCAGGATCAGCGGCTGGGTCTTTTAAATGCAGCGGCAGATAATTTTCCGGGAAATCCGGAAAACGGACATCACATAAACCGACAAAAAACTCCGTGGTCGGATTGGCAGGATCCGTGCAGAGTGCCTGATGCTTCTGCCCCGGATTTAAAATAATGATATCTCCTTCGGACACATCATAGAGCCTGTCCGCAATCTTGTATTTGCCGTGACCGGACAAAATAAATGCCATCTCGATAAAATCGTGGCTGTGATAGCGTGCTTCATCTTTCAAACGTGTGCCTTTCCAGGTAAATAGAAAAGTTGGATTCAGTTGGTCAAGCAGTTGTTCCCGGTTGTCACAGCACATAGTAAGGTCTCCATTTCTTCATTTTATCGCCGATAAAAACTTATTGTCTATATTTAAAATACAATGCGATGTGGATCATAAAAAGTGTGTCAAAGTCTAAATACACTTTTTTTATCCACATCACAGTATAACATATTCTCCACCAGAAACCATCCCTTCCGGTGCAAAAAATAACATGAACGGTGCAAGATATTACATTCCTTTTTACCCCAAAAGTACTATACTGAAAATCCGAAAGGAAAAACGAAAATGGAGTAGGAGGGTTATTATGACACCAATGAAGTGGTTCTTTTCATTTCTGAAAAAGTACAGGGGATTAATGATAGTTGGAATTTTGCTGACCACAGCGGTGTCAGTGCTTTCGGTGGTCAATCCGTACATATCCGGGCAGATCGTAGATCAGGTCATAAGCGGTGGAAAATATGACAGACTGATGCCGTTTATCGGATGTCTGATCGGAGTCACGATCGTGATGGGAGTCTTGCGTTTTCTGTTTCAGGTCGCATTTGAGACGGCGTCGCAGGGCGTTTTATACGATATGAGAGACAAAGTCTACCGGAAATTATTAGAGGAAGATTTTGCATTTTACAATAAGAAACGTACCGGAGACCTGATGAGCCGCCAGACCGGAGATATGGATGCAATCCGTCATTTTGTGGCGTATGTGGTCTACATGGTTTATCAGAGTGTGCTGATGTTTGTGTTTGCGCTACTTATGATCTTTACCGTCAATACAAAACTGGCACTTGCCATGCTTGTGGTACTGCCGTTTACTGCATTTGCAACTTATCGTCAGACAAAAGAGGTACGTCCGGCATTCAAGCGCAACCGTGACTGTTTTTCCTCACTCAATGCGTTTGTGCAGGAAAATGTCAGTGGAAACCGTGTGGTAAAAGCATTTGCAAAAGAAGATTTTGAGATTGAAAAATTCAATAAGGAAAATGATAAATTCCGTGCGGCGCAGATCGATGCGTCAAAGATCTGGATGAAATATGTGCCGATATTTGAGGTGCTTTCCTATGCACTGACGATCATCCTGATCCTCTACGGCGGCTATATGGTCATTCAGGGAGAGATCACGTTAGGACAGCTCGTGACGGTGAACGGCTATCTGTGGATGTTAAACAACCCGCTGCGCCAGGCAGGATGGCTGGTCAACGATATCAGTAACTTTACAACGTCCGTGGAGAAAATCTATGCGACTTACAGTGAAGAGCCGCATGTAAAAACACCGGTATCTGGAGTAGTGAAGAAACATCTGAAAGGTGAGATCGAGTTTAAAAATGTATCTTACCGTGCGGATGACGAAGATATTGTCATGGATGTCAATTTTAAGGTAAAACCGGGGCAGACCGTCGGCATCATTGGTTCTACCGGAGCTGGAAAATCAACGATCATGAATCTGCTCTGCCGGTTTTATGATACGACTTCCGGTGAAGTGCTTGTGGATGGTGTGAATGTCCGCGACATGGATCTTTATAACCTGCGTGACAATATCGGCATGGCGATGCAGGATGTGTTCCTTTTTTCGGATACGATCGAAGGAAATATCGCATACGGAAGGCCGAATTGTTCGTTCGAAGAAGTCAAACAGGCTGCGATCATGGCGGATGCCAATCATTTTATCCAGGCACTTCCGGATGGATATGATACGATTGTGGGTGAGCGCGGTGTCGGACTTTCCGGCGGACAGAAACAGCGTATCTCCCTTGCGAGGGCACTGCTGAAAGATCCGTCGATTCTGATTCTTGACGATACGACATCGGCGGTCGATATGGAGACGGAGAGTTATATCCAGAGCCAGTTGAAGAAATTAGATAACAAGTGCACGATCTTTGTCATTGCGTACCGCATTTCTTCCATTAGAGATGCAGATCTGATCCTTGTCATGGATAACGGACGCATCATTGAACAGGGAACACATGAGCAGTTAGTGGCGGCGGGAGGTTATTACGCGACGGCTTTCCATAACCAGTATGGCGAGATCCCACAGGAAATTTTAAACGGAAAGGGGGAGAAATAAGATGGCAAGAAACAGATATGATATGGATGAGATATTAGAGGACAGTTTTGATGTAAACCAGCTCAAACATCTTACAGGTTACATTGCTCCCTACAAAAAGAAGATGGCAGGCGTTATTCTTCTGATGCTTTCTTCCTCGGCACTTACCATGGCGATCCCGATCTTTTTCCAGAATGTGATGGATCACAGCATCCCGGAAAAAGATATGAAATCGATCACATTTTACAGTATTGCGACATTGCTGATCGCACTTTATTCGGGTATTTCCCTGCGGATCAAGATCAAGACCATGAGTGTGATCGGGCAGAATATCGTACATGACATCCGCTATGATATTTTCTGTCATCTGCAGGAACTTCCATTTTCCTATTATGATGACAGACCACATGGAAAAATTCAGGTGCGTGTGGTCAATTATGTGAACAGCCTAAGTGATCTTTTGAGCAATGGTATTGTCAACACATTCACAGATCTGTGCAACCTGATCTTTATTCTGATGTTTATGTTTGCACTCGATGTCCGGCTGACGCTGATCTGTCTGTGCGGATTGCCGGTTCTTGCATTTGTGATTATCTTAATCAAGAAAAAACAGCGCAGGGCATGGCAGATCCAGAGCAACAAACAGTCAAACTTAAATGCGTACATTGCGGAGAGTATCAATGGAATCCGTGTGACGCAGTCTTTTGTAAGGGAAAATGAGAATACCGGAATCTTTAATAACCTAAGTAAAAATTACCGGAAATCCTGGATGCGTGCGGTAATGTTTAACTTTACGATGGGACCGAGCGTGGATATTATTTCGACATTTACGACGGCACTGATCTATGTGCTGGGTGTCCGTTGGATTTTAGCACCGGATATGACACTGACCGTCGGTGTTCTGATCGCATTTACCGCGTACATTGGGCGTTTCTGGGCACCAATCAACACACTTGCCGGATTTTACAATTCTCTTTTGACAGCAATCTCTTATCTTGAGAGGATTTTTGAGACGATCGATGAGCCGGTGGGTGTCAGGGATGAGCCGGATGCAATCCCGATGCCGGAGGTGGCAGGAGAAGTGAAGTTTTCCCATGTGTCCTTTGGTTATGAGCCGGGGCAGAAGATTTTGGAGGATATCAATTTTACGGCAAAACCGGGTGAAACGTATGCGATCGTCGGCCCGACCGGGGCAGGAAAATCCACGATCGTAAATCTCATCAGCCGTTTTTACAATGTGGATTCCGGGAAAATCACGATCGATGGCATTGATATCTCGAAGGTGACACTTCATTCACTGCGCACCCAGATGGGAATCATGATGCAGGACAGCTTTATTTTTGCGGGGACGATCATGGATAATATCCGCTATGGCAACCGCAGTGCGACGGACGAGGAAGTCATCCGTGCCGCAAAAACAGTCTGCGCCCATGATTTTATTATGGAAATGGAAAACGGATATAAGACACAAGTCAATGAGAGAGGAAGCAGGCTATCCGCCGGACAGCGGCAGCTTATTTCCTTTGCAAGGGCACTGCTTGCAGATCCGAAGATCCTGATCTTAGATGAGGCGACTTCGAGCATTGATACCGAGACGGAACTGCTTTTACAGAAGGGATTAAATGAGCTTTTGAAAGGAAGAACGTCCTTTATCATTGCACACAGGCTCTCCACAATCAAAAATGCCGACTGCATCTTATATGTAGACAAAGGCGATATTTTAGAGCGTGGAAATCATGACGCACTGATGGAACAGAAGGGTGAGTATTACAAACTTTATATGTCACAGTATGATTTCTTAAAATGACAGGCACTGCGGTGCCATTTGCCAATCGAAAAACCGGAAAACACCATTTGACACCCGGATCTTATAAATACAAACTGCCGCCTCACGGTGATATGTCGCCCTTTTTCTGAACTTACAGAGAAAAGGGTACATATATTCACCCGGAGGCGGCAGTTTTTATGAAAATTTATTCATTTTTATGTTCTTTCCGGTATTCTGCCGGACTTTTTCCAACATATTTTTTGAATTTGATATGGAAATAATCGACATTCCGGTAACCGACTTTTTCTGCGATCGCATAAACTTTTAACTCTGAGGAACAGAGAAGCTCCATCGAGTGTTTGATGCGGACATGGTCGACGTATGAGTTGAAGTTTTCACCCATCTTTTTGCGGAAAATCTTTCCGAGATAGGAGCTGTTGTAACCAAACAGCGGTGCAATATTTTCTAATGTGATATTGCTTGCATAGTTGTGGTTGATGTAGTGCAGAATATCATCCAGCACGCTTTCACGGGAAGAGTTACCGATCGAGGACATGATCATCTCAAACTGTTCCGTAAAGTACAGGATGATCTCGTAGAGATAATATTTTTCTTCGATCAGACGGATGATATCCGCATTGCTCGGAAACGGGATATTTGCACCATTGTAA
>ERZ1027251.583-NODE-583-length-11114-cov-7.344335_pt1 | contig 11114 bp, 9 predicted proteins | sample MGYA00519474_ERZ1027251 | MGnify/ENA primary metagenome ERZ1027251 (study PRJEB26926, sample SAMN06164779) | human gut metagenome | biome: ENVO:00009003; feature: ENVO:2100002; material: ENVO:00002003 | host: Homo sapiens | place: USA | collected 2012 ...
CGAGATCAGCCTCGGTCTCGTGGGCTCGGAGATGTGTATAAGAGACAGCTTTTATGCCATTATACCCGGAAGTTACAGTGTACTGATATGCAGTTCTTATAAAACTAAAAAATTCTCTCCAGGTACCCATTACGATTCCAAGCAAAACAATAATCAGCAGCACTTCACAAACATTCTTTTTATGTTCATATCTCACTTTTTCTTCTACATATTCAAATTCCAGTTCTTCTTTTTCCATGGATCTTAATGTCTCCAGTCTCCATTTAAAAGCCTGTATTTTCCGCCTGCGTATTTCCCGATATGAAAATTTCATGATAAAGTTTTCTATCTTTTCTTTCATCACTCTGCCTCCACAATCTTCCAGTTATCCCCCTTCTCCAGCGTCAGCTTATACTGCATGACCTGCGTAATCTTTAGATCCTGGTCGAGGTATTTTACATAAACTTCTGCTTTCGTCTGATCACCTTCCATATAGTATGCTTTTCCTGCCAGTCCATCATATACATAATTCTTTCCGATCGCCGGAAGGACACCATCCTTTACATAATAGACAAGCTCCTTCGCCGACGCCTGGGGATATAGCTTGAAAAACGTATTCAAAAAATCTTCGATCTGTGTCTGGGTTTTTAAATCTATGCTCCCGTCTGTTTCTTTCGCTTTTACTTCATAAGAAGATTTTCCCGGCAGTGCATACGCTGTCGGGTTTTTTACAACTAACATTTTTCCATTTTCGTCTCTGTGTACCACTGTCTGATACACATTGCTCTGATCCGCGGTCTGTTCACCTTCCGATATCCGCTGCTTTACACCATACGTTACTTCGTACTCTGTATCCGTAAGATCCTTCACAGACCAGATATCTACGGATTCAACCTCTACTGCAGTCGGGCAGTCTGTCGTTATCATTCCATGATCCATAAGCTGCAGTGTTTCCGGAAGATACTTTTCCAGGGCTTTTTCTCTCTTGCTGATCTCCCGGTCTGTATTTTCCCAGGCATGATATACACCTGCAAAACCTTTTACATAACTCTCCAGGGCATTTGTATCTTTTAATTTTTCCTCGATCACAGTTTCTTTTTCAACTGTGACCGTATCAACTGATGTGAAATTGTTATAAATTCCCAGTATAATGCTGATCACTAACAAAACCCAGAATAACCGGATCCAGTTCCTGTTTGGAGATACCTTTAAAACCGGCATCTCTTCTGCCCGATCACTGCCTCTATACTCACCTTTTATCTTTTCTTTTGGTTTTAATTTCCTGATATGTACTTTCATTTTTTCCGGCAGTTTCGCATATATCCTTTTTAAAAACAGCCAGATCTTATTTTTTACTTTACCAATCATCGCTTTTATCTGTTCTTTCTTCATATCAAATATCTCCTATTCCATCCAGAAATTCTTCTGATCCTCTTCTGTAAAAGATACCGGCAACACAATAAATGCTCCATTTTCCCCGCTTCCATAGATTATGCTCTTTTCCGGTCTTTCCTTTGACAGATAAACACTTTTTGCTCCAGTTATCAGACTAAGCATAAGTAAATATTCCGCATTTACTGCAGCTTCCCTGTCTCCCAGGAAACAAAAGATACGTTTCGATCTGTACCTTCCTCTTTCCTTTTTCAAAGTTTTTACCATCTGATCCAGTTCATCCGGCAATGCCGTCTCTTTTTCATTCATGATTCGTGCGTTTTCCATATAGTCATATATCTGCTTCTTTACATACGAACCGTCCCGCTCCAACAATTCCACAGGTTTGTTTAAACATACACAAAAATGAGTGCCTGCAACATACTGTCTTTCATCTTCAATCCAGCTTCCATAATAAGTAGCACCTCTTCTTTCTGCCATTTTGATCAGATCATTTACCATACGCTGTACTTTCTTTTCCTGCACTGTTTTGTTTTCTTTTTCCATTTCTTTTCCTTTCTGCTGTTGCGACGTCGCATTTACTGCGACGGTGCGCTGACTCTTCCGATACATACAAAGTGCTCTTTCCAGAAGCTTGTATTTAAGTCCGCAAAACCGATCGGGTTTCCAGCATGGAACATTCTGCCGTTTCCGGCATAAATTCCGACATGCGTGATGTAATTGTCTGTTTTGTACGTTTTTGTAAAAAAGACCAGATCCCCCGGCTGCGCTTCCTCCAGCTCCAGGTGCTGCACGGCTTCATACTGTTCCTGTGCTGTCCTTGGCAGTGACACTCCCGCCTGTCCAAAACACCATTGCGTTAACCCGGAGCAGTCAAAGGATGTCTGCGGACTTGAACCACCCCAGACATATTTCCATCCCTGATATTTATAAGCTTCCGCAAGAACCGCATTCGCCGTATCTGCTGGTAACGGCTCTGACTCCAGATATTGTTTTACAAGATATACATAAAACATGTTTCCGTAGTCATACCTCCATCCGCCATTCTGTGCGATCGCAACCGGATTATCATACTTTACTTTTCTGCCGCCGCATTTGCTACTTGCAAAATCACACGACAACTGAAATGTATGAGCCTTTCCCCTGACTGATATATAATCAATATATCCGGCTCCATAATTGTATGCCTGGATCACTGCATCAAGATCGCAACCTAACGTGTCCGCTTTCTGCAGCAACATGGCAAAATATGCAACTGCAGCCTTGATAGATTCCGAAGGGGTTTTCTCTTCTTCTGTCAGACCACTGTTTCCAAGTGACTGCATCGGATCATTTCCTTCCCCTCCAGTCTCCACCATCATGATGGCAAGCAGATACTTTTCATACTCATGTATGTTGTATTCCGCTGCCGTATCCCCGACAAAGGCTGCATATTCCCTTACTTTGTCAGATAACCCAAGACCGGACGCATGTACCGGATCCCCATCTTCGCTTTCATCTGACACTCCAATAAGCATCACGCCACAAATAAACAACAGAAAAACAGGAAATAAAATACATAAAGCGCATATGATCCACTTTACACGTTTCATCTTTACTTCCTCCTGTCTGTTCTCCGATCAGCACTTCCTGTCTTCCTCTGCTCTGCTAACACATCGTTTCTCAGATCCTTTGCATTTCTACTGGATCTTATTACGGTTTTTCCCGGTACAGACTCCGGCTTTGCTTCCCTTAGATCCTGTCCGGCATTTTTCTCCTGCAGTCCTTTGTTTCCCGCTCTCTGCTGTTCTAATCCTTTCATAAATTTTTCCTGATCCGTACTGTTTAACATCGTTCCATAAGTTCCAAGCTCTTTTCTCACGTCCTTATCTGAATACGGAAGACGGGTTATGCTCTGTTTGTAACGGATCTCCTCTAACGGTGTTCCTATTCGTTCCGTCTTCTGATCATTCTTTCTGATCCGTTCTTCACTTCCTGCCATGTCCCTTAACTTTTCATCGGATGCCTTTCGCATCTGTCCTCTGCTGTCAATAAAACTCTTTCCAGCCTTCGCACTGCGGTTTAAACCATCCACACCACGGTATTTATCCAGTTCTTTTCCATTTACCGGAATCCGTTGGTGGAAGTCAATTCCATCATAACGTTTTAGCGCAGTTTCGCTTCTTCGTTTTGCAAGATACATCTCACGGCGTTTCCTTCCTGCATCTGCCTGAATCCGGTTTCGTTCCTGCAGACGTCCCGTTTCTCTCCTGTTCCGTTCTCCAGCTATGCTCTCTTTAAAGTCTTTTACGTTCCGATCTATTGCTTTCCGATGCAATCCTGCCTGATATTTTATTTCAGTCGGTGTATTCTTTACATTTTCCTTTACCAGGCTCATGCGGTCTTTTAAGCGTTTTCCGGAATCCATAACCATACCGACACGTTTTCCGGCTTTTGTACCTGCAGACTGTGTTTTACTGCCGTAAGATACTGTCGTTCTTTCATTTTCAGACGCTCCATTGTTTTCCGTCCCATTCACATTTTCATTTGCCCGGACTGGTTCTCTTACAGGCTTACTGCCACTATTATTTGTATGTGATGATGCCCTCTGTGAATTGCTTTCACCTGAAGGCGCCGGTTCATTTCCAGAACTGCTTCCAGCATTTCCACCTGTACCGCCGCCAGTTCCATTTCCTGCACTTCTGCTTACTGCAGCACGTCTGCCGCCAGAATAATACCTTCGTCCAAACAATTTTCTCATAACCATATATCTTCCCATGCTCTTTAAGAAACGACCACGCTTATTGCTGCCGCCATCTCCTAACGCAACCATAGATAAAATTTCATCCATCTTTAAATACGTTCCAACAAAAACAACGATCTGTAAAAATGCAACCATTAAAAACGGATAATCTCCTGACATGGAATAGATCATTGCAGATAGAGAAAACGCAATCGTAATGAGAAGTGTTAATCCTGCGCGCATTAAAATCGTATTGAACAGTTTTAACACCGCCTTTTTCAACAATCCGTTATAAGTCGGCAGCATGGATAAAATAAAATTCAGCGGCAGATACAACGCAAATATGATAAACAAAAGCTGGGTAAATATAACCAGCCCACACATTACGACCACAAAAATACTGATGATCAGATTCAAAAAACCTATTAAAATAACTGTTCCAAATCTGCCTGCTACATTCGTCACAGTCATATTTACATTTTTATAAGTTTCAATATCTGTCTTTACTGCAGTCTGACGGTCTTCTCCGAAATTCGTTACAGGACTGACAGATAAAATTGATTTAATACGATCTCCATCAACTCCCGCTGCAATACGCTCTGATTCGATTGCAGTTTCATCCGTCGTACCAAACTGCAAAAGCAGCCATGGTTTATAGACCTGAATTGCAAACAGGTTATTCCGGATCTTGTCTGTTGCTTTTACTCCCATCTCATCATTTCCCGGCATGACAAGTTTTGCCCCAAGCTCCAGGACACCATTGCTTAAATCCGCGGAAAAATCATTGATATTTTTAATGTACTGCGGCGCATAAGCAATAAACGCGGCAGTTAAAAGAAAGATCACAAGCATATTTACCGCTGCGCTGACTGCCTCTGTGGTTTTTCTTTTGATCAGCCCGGCATATGCCATGTAGCCGCCCACGATCAATACGATAAACAGTAACAGCCAGGTATAAAAACCATCCGCATTGAATTTCTTCGATCCGGTATTCATGCCCGCCAGGATCTGAATGTTCTTTCCGATGTCGTCTGCCATATCACCGATAAAATCAAGCGAATACGTCTGCTGCACAATATATCCCGTTCCGCTGCTCAGCAATACACTGATCAGCCAGATTCCGTCACTGATTCCATAAAAAACGGATGAAATCTTATTATCTATCCTGTCCATCCAATTCCAGGGAAGCCAGTCCCAGGAAGTGTCCACATAGAAATCGATCTGATAATTATCCCACCGGTACTGACTATACAGGTTTCCGGCATCAATCGTCTCATCAACCAGCCCGGAAGCTGCAGATACTTCCATATTTGCAGCCGATAAAAACAATCCTGTCAGAAGTATATATACAAGAAATGCTGACAGGATCCGTTTGTGCAGCTTTCGCGGTCTTTTCGTTTTCATTCTCCACTTTTTCTTCATGAAGCTTCCTCCCTTCTTGGAGGTCTGGTGTCAAATGCATCAAATACATGCTGCAGTAATATCTGTGTATGTACTTTTCCAACACGACCGTAAATGTCCTGCATCAGACATTCCCCAGTTTCTAATGCCATGATCGCATTCTGGTTTTCTTCATCATCCGGATCCAGCCCAAAGAATCTTAATGTATTCCGGATCTCCGTCTTATCTGTGGAATGAAAAGCGAACTTCAAACCGATATTGTTTTTGATTTTTTCGTCCAGAAGATCGGAAGAACTCTGCGTGATAAAAAATACACCGGACTGCATGGAACGTCCGGCACGTACAAGTTTATTCGATAAAGCTGCTCCCTGTGCTACCTGCAGGAGACTCCATGCCTCATCTAAAGCAACGATTTTATAAATTTTCCTGTCTGAATAAATAAAATCCAATGCAAAAGTTCCGATCGCGATCATAACCGCAATACTTAAATATTCGATACTGGTATATTCCTCCACATTTTTTTCAGAATCCGGCAGCATCAGATCCTGCACCTGCAAAATGTTTAAAGCCTTATCTGCACTGATCTTACGCGTCACTTTTCCATCTGAAAACAGCAATCCCGCAAAATCATAATCGGTAAACGCTGCTATGTGGCTTGCAAGCAGATGCGCTTCTTCATCCTCCATCTCATTTAATTCATCGATCACATATAAAAGTCCGCTATCCGATCTTTTTGTAACTGCCTTTACCGCATCACGTAAAAGCGGGAAACGTTTTCCATCTTTAATACTGACACCAGTCAAAAATGTCAGGATATCCATCGCCAGGCTGTCTGCATCTTTCTTATTCTGCATGATCACATACGGATCAAGCATTCCTTTATTGACCTCATCACTGGTCAGGTTGATAATGTTAATTTCATCCGAAAGTTCCGGAAGCATTTCTTTCCATTTCCCGCGTTCCGACTTCGGATCAAGGATCAGCGCCCTTGCGCCATGTAAAACTTCCTGGTAAATGATGTTATTTGCAAACATTGATTTACCACCGCCAAGCGTTCCGGTAAATGCCACAGCAAGGGCATTTGTAACACTGCCGGCTACGTTCTGACATGCAAGAGACGGATCTATATAAATATTGTTTCCGGTTTCTGTGTCATACCCGATATAACTTCCATCCGGATCGCCTAAGATACGTGCCGCACCAAATCCAAGTCCTGCCAGAAAATCTGCTTTTACATACTGGATATAATCATTTTCATATCTTGATCCAGAAGGAATAAATTCTTCATGGAATCCGATCATATCACCAAACGGGCGTACCAGTTTAATGTTAAAATCATTCTCGTAATAATCCCTGACCTCTGCGATACGACGTTCCAGCTCCTCTTCGCTTTCTGCAGCAATCCGGACAACGTAGCTTAATTTGTACATGGATTCTTTTGTTCTGCCAAGATCTTTTTCCAGTTCATCAACATCCATCAATGCTTCTACTACGGAATTATCTGTGTCTGCGCCTGATTCATATGCATGTTCATCCAGATCATTTAATTCTTTCTTTTTATTTCTGACTGTGGTCAACGCATTCCTGTTTGAAACAATCTCAACATTCATGCTTACATCTACCGGAAAACGGAAACGCTCCTGCTCATAATAAAAGATCTCCGACGATGGAAACTCCAGTTCTCCGATCAGCGCATTGATCGTCAGATACGCAGCACAGCTTTCTCCCTCTTCCCTTACCATGCGGATATATTTCTGATGTTCCTGCAGCATGCAGCGTGTCAAACGGAGAATATCGTATTTACGGACTACGGTCTTTTTTTCCAGTTTTTCTTTTGGAAATGAATACTCGTATTTATAATACGGTGTTTTCTGCTGTCCATAGATATGCTCCACGATGTAACCAATGTCTTTCTTTTCTAAGCGTCTTAAGGAAAATTTTCCTTTTACGCGCTGCCTTAAAAAGTCTTCCAGTTTCACATACCGCTCTATCTCCGCACTGTTTACACTGACAAAATCCCCCATCAGATTATGATTGACACTGTTTATGAACTCTGTAAATACAGCTAAAGCGTCTTCTTTTATCTTCTTTACACTGACCTCTTCCTCCCCTTTGATAAGCTTGAATCCTAAAAAGAAACGGTAAGTAACTTCATTTTCCATTCCACCCATGGAAGTGATCAACCCTTCTGTCTGGATGTCGATCACTTTTTCTGCTGTTTCTTTAAGATCCCCCTTTAAGTGTCTCTTGCAGCGTTCCTGCCTGTCCCTTACGGATGTTTCAGATGCAATGCAGAGCGCATGCATCTTGCCTTCCCTGTTTACCGTCATGATCTGACGGAACCGTTCATGTACTGCCATCTTTTCATCCGGAGATAAAAAAGCATAGTTGTACGGGATCAGTTCATAATACGCCCACCATTCTCCCTGCTGATTTAAGATCATATTATTTTCAATGTACTTAATCGGGAACATAGATATCCCTCCTCACTGCGGTAATATATTCATTTACCGTCTTTTTACGGTATATCACACGTTTTCCTGCATAAGTTTCCTTCGGACGTATCAGATAATTAAATGCGGAGCATAAAAAACGATATGGATTTTTCCCGTCAAAGCTCTTTTTTGACATCAGATATGCAATCCCTATACATATCACAATCCATATGACTGTGCTTTTTATATACACAAAAGGCGGCAGACTGCGTACCATAAAACACACAACCGCAGCCCCGGCAAAATAACCGATCTGCGTTATCGTGACCGGAAATAATAAATTAATATCCCCGATCGCATGGATCACTTTTTCCACATTCCAGATACTTGTATACGACTTTACCTGTTTCATTTCTTCCCTTTCTTTCCTTTCTGCCTGTCCGGCGGTTTTCTTCATCCTTTTCATTTATCCAAGGCACAGGGCATCCCGCCCCGCACCTTATTTTTTATCAGAGATCATTCCCCTCCATCATCTGCAGCACCGCCCTCGATGATCGTGCCATTATAAATCTTTAACATCGTGTCTTTTGTCCCAGAGGGATTAAAGACAAAACCAACCGCTATGACCGCGATAATTGCAAAAACAATCAGCTCCGCAATCTTGTGTTTAAATAAAAGCATAAGACCAACGATAATAATCCCTCCTAAAACCAGAGGCTGTATATTCGTCATGAGCCACGTATAAATTCCCTGTCCAAAATTCATCTTTCTCTTTCCTTTCCGCGCATTTTGCGCATAAAAAAAAGACAGCTTTTTTTATTGCCGTCTGTTTACTGTTACATTTTTTTCTTTTTTCTTTTTATTTCTTCTTTATGGCGCATGTTCCATAACACATCCAGCTTTGCGCTTTAAAAATTGCGACGCCGCAATTTCAGGATTCCATATATTCCTCTTTAAGATCATCAATCCATTTTCTTCCTTTCTGCCTTGCTGTGACAACATCGTCCAGTGCCGCCTGCTGTTGTTTTAAGATCTTTTTATGATGCGGGGACAGATTGGCTTCCTCGATCATATCCTTCGCCAGGCGCGTGCCTCTGAGATCATCCAGCTTCTGTACCATTTTAAGGGACGGTGCGACCTGTCTTGTAAGCCAAAGGAGTGTCCGGTCAAGTGTGTACTCTTCCGGTTTTGTCGTCAGCTTAATGCTCCGGTACTGTCCGTTTAAAAACCACACCCAGCGCTCATTTAACGGCCAGTTTCTGCATTCCTTCTCCGGATCGGCATCTACAAAACGGACATAGTGGTTGATAATAGAATAAGCCGTACAGGCTACATCTTCCATCTCCAAAAGATCATCCACCGCCACCTCCGCACGCTCATCTTTTAACCGTATTTCAAAACGGTTTTTCGTTTCCGCCTCATCCAGCGGCGTGTCATTTTTTACATACTGCTCATAATCCTTTTCGTAAATGCAGAAATAAATTTCACTTTTTAAGGATCCCAGGTACAATGTATTTCCCATGCTTGCCGCATCTTTTTCCCGATTCCTTATCAGTTCCCCGGACTGGTAATCCTTATAACTGTGAAAAATCGTGATGCATTCATCCCGACGGCATTTTACTATCAGCTCCGGTATATTTAAAATTCCGGCACGGTCGTTGATCGCAATATCGATCCGCTTAAATACCGCCCCCATTTCTCTTGCCGTCCGGAAGAAATCATACCAGGTACGTTTCTGCACCTTAAGAAACGCTTCGAACTGTCTGCACCCCTTGCCCTTTAGTTCAAGCAGGATCCCTTTTTCATGTTCCGGCGATACCATAACCGTGATATCACCGTAGATATATTGGCGTCCGTAACCGTAAAAGCTGTGCGCTTCCTCAATCATGTACTGCATCCGGATATTCATGGCATCTTCGATCACGCGTCTCTCATCCGTGGTTGCAAACCGGATCCGAACATAGTCAAATAAAATTTCCATTTCTTTATCCGGATTAAATATCTCAAGAACCATTTCCAAATGTTCTAACAGCTTTTTTGTTGCCCGTTTTTTTCCGGTCAACAATACACTGTAATAACTTCTATTGATTCCTGCCGTTTCTGCATATTCACTTTGCGATACGCCGTAGCTTTTCCGTCTTGTTTCCAGGTTCGTGATCCATTCCACCGGATCAAATGCAATGGAATCTTCATTTTCTTCTATGTACTCGTCTGCCATCTCTCCTGTTTCTCCGGCGTTCCATACGTCATCCGCTGTTCTAAAACAGTCCGCCGGATCTTCTGTCCGTGTTCCATAACCGCTTTCTTTTTCTTTCCGGTATTCCTGAAGCACGTTTTGCAGCTGGTCAGCCAGTTTGTCACTGACCGGCTTTTTCCCGTGCACCAGCATGTTATAATAGCCTCTTGAAAAACCAATGCGTTTTGCAAGTTCTACCTGGGATAATCCCAGTTCTTTGCGTTTTTTCTCAATCTCTTTTAACATCTCCCGGTTCTTTTCCACATCTGCCACCATCCCATTTTATAATTCCGTTCTGCAGCTTCCGGGGAATATCCTCATAGATCTGCATTTCATTACGTCTTGCCTGCATAAACTCAAGCACTGCACCACGGCTCTCCCTCCAGCCCGGCATCATGTACACCCCGGTGCAGATCGACAGCAGCGTCAATGATACTTTTATATATTCCTCCCACGTCGCATCTTCCGGCAGCATTGCATTGACTTTCGCCGGATTGATCACGGAATATCCATTTTCTGTTAATTCCTTTTCTGCTTTCTCAAAACGTTCCATATAATCCGATGTTCCGGTAATCGGTCCACTGATGTAAATATGTTCCGTCTGTTTTTTATTTTCTTTTTCTTCATTCCTCTCCGGCAGTTTCACTGCCGTTTTCATACATTCGATCATACGCTTCTCCTTCCTGCTGTCTTTCTTCATAGATCCGCGACAGCTCTGTAAAAAAATCATATCCCGGATCTACATATGGAGCGTAAAACTCTGTTACAACACCGTTTCCGGTGTTCACATAGCCACGCCCGGCAATATCTTTTTCTTTGAATTGTTTGTCAATGCTGCCAAACATCATGGTGTAGCCACTTGCAGACATACTGCCCAGCGCAACACGGAAACCGAACTGATCGCGGACACCATCTCCGAGATATTTTGCATCCGGACGCTGACACGCAA
>ERZ1027251.584-NODE-584-length-11100-cov-25.002535_pt1 | contig 11100 bp, 9 predicted proteins | sample MGYA00519474_ERZ1027251 | MGnify/ENA primary metagenome ERZ1027251 (study PRJEB26926, sample SAMN06164779) | human gut metagenome | biome: ENVO:00009003; feature: ENVO:2100002; material: ENVO:00002003 | host: Homo sapiens | place: USA | collected 2012 ...
TCTTCGTCTGTCCTCGCCACTTTTAACCAAAATGAGGAAAGTAACTGATAACCAGCAAACTTTCCTCATTCTTCTCTCAAACACTTTTTATATGCACTTTCACCAGGTAAAAGTCTAAGATTATAAAAATCTATGAGGGTACGCTTAGCGCCCTCATGGATTATCAAGTTTTACGATATAACTTTCCTTTAAAATTTCTCTTTATTACCGATGCTTAATACATACCAGCATGAAGTGGTGAAGAAATTTCTGATATACTTCACTCTCCAGACCCAATGAGGCAAGAGCCGTGGGGTAAGATGGAACTTCTGCTTGTAATGAGGATTGATGAACCAAAGTTTTTGGTCAGTTACCGAAAAGCCACATTGGTGTATGAGTCTTTCAAACAACTCTATACTTGTTCGGCAATCTTTTATGCTCATAAGTTCATTTATTGTTTCTTTCTCTTCATTGCATGTTTTTAGCAACAACTTGTATAAAGGGTTTGACAACAAGTGAATGAATGGAAGATGGAAGCAAAGTTTGCTTCTGCAAATCTGTTGATGTCCCCCAAAAGGCATCTGCCATGCTGGAAATCCGACAAACAGCACACCTTTTGTTTTCAGAAATTTTCTTAGGTGTACAAGAAAAAGTTCTTTTGTCGGAACGTGTTCTATCACATCATGCAATAGTATTACATCATATTTATCCTCTTCATTACATGGAACAGGATATTGCATGAAATCACAGCATACAAATGTTGCATGATTACAGATTTCAGAAAAGTATGCCTTAGCATCTTTGATTCTGCATTCCGCAACATCTATGCCTGTCACCTTGCAGCCCAACTGTGCAAAGGGAACTAAGTTTCCTCCTTCGCCACAGCCAACCTCCAAGATTCTACTCTTTGATGTCAGTTCCGTGAAATCTGACAAGTAACTGATGTAAAACTCCTTAGATGTTATCTCCAAGTCACGGAAATACATCTTCCTGTCTGTATGTCTTTTTTGCATGTATCTTATTTTTTGAACTTTCTGTAAATATAGATACAGAAAGTTCATAAAGACTGCACGCAAAATGAGACTTTTTTACCAAGAGAACCTAATGCCGAAAGGCACAGTCAAGGTAAATGGACGTTCTGTCCAAGCATTCTTGACAGCACTTCCATTCGGAATATACCAATTCAGCGTAGGCTCAACAAATAAAGTCAGCTTTGGTGCAAATTGATATTGTATTCCAATGTTTGTGTTAACAGTCCACTGCATTGAAGATGTTGTCTTCCAATCCGTTGTATAGCCAGACTTTCCTCCTACTATATAATCTGCATAAGTCTTTCCATATAATGGTATCTGAATGCTTGCTCCTGCTGAACCATAAGCTGACAGCCTCTTGTACCTCATGAATTGGTATGAGAGCTTGACAGGAATACCGATGTAATGTAACTTTTGTTCCTTGTCAACACGGTAATCGCCTGTACCTAAGGTGAAGTATGATTTCAAGTAAGAGTATTGGAGTCCTGTTTCCAAACTCCAATGCTTTCCAATATTCTTGTTCACAGCCAATCCTAATGTTATAGGTTTGTCATGATGTTCTGCCTCTTCAATTTTACCCTTGTTGTTATCGGCAATATCCATCATGGCAACATTTTCAGCCGTATGGTCTGTTGGAGTTAAGCGATGTAGATATTCCGCATACTCTTCCCATGTCGTAAAGCTCTTTTCTGATGGTTGTTCACTCGTTATATCATCACCGCTGCCTGCTATAATCTTATAGACGTTTTGTGCAAGAGTAGTACCCAAAGAACCTGCTGCAAGCAATTGCCATTTACTTTTCTTGTGCGTCCTTGTATCACCTGCAATCCATTTTTCCTCATTTGGAATAGGTGTATAGACAGAATCTTTTATGATGATACTATCTCGCTTGTTATCTGCCAAAAAATGTTGGCTCTCCTGCAAAGAATCGGATATTTCGACAATAACATTTTGACCAGCCTTAATAGAATCACTAACAGTTATTACAGTGTTCTTTCCATGTTGAACACTTAGATAATTAGAGCATAAAACAGCATTTTGCGCACTACTAACAGAAACATTAGGTTTCTTTTGCATAGACGTAATGCCTTTACTTGGCTTTCGGGTTCTAACTATATTCACATCATTTTTAGAAACGAGTTTCTTCTTTGCTGTAAAATATCTATATACAGGAATGACTATCAACGCCAATGCGATGAGAAGCATAGCCCTTGGAAACAATGTATTTCGCAACATTGCCTTTGCCCTTGCCAATTGTGAGGAAGAACTATGTGGGGCAATATCAAGCAATTCTCCGATTTCTCGATGTGATAAGCCATCCAATACGGACATATTGAATATTTTCTTATACCCTTCTGGCAAATTGTCTATTGCCGACATGATTTCCTCATACTGAATTGATTGCTGGGAAGCACTGTCATTTTCCAACACGATACTAAAATCTTCCTCTATTTCAGACAAGGAAATGAAATTGTACTTCTTACCTTTCTCCTGATATTTCAAGACAAGGTTAGTGGTGATACTTGTAAGCCATTGACTAAACCTATGAGTATTTTTCAAGTCTTTCAACGAAACAAACGCAAGTACAAAAGCATCTTGGACAAGGTCATCAACGACTGCCTTGTCCTCTCTAAGAATATTGATGCATATCCCTTTCATCTTAGGATAATACATCTGGTATAATGTGCTGAAAGCGTCAGCGTCACCTAGTTTTGCTTTTTCTACTAATGTTGTTATATTCGAAGCCATGAGCGAATTGTTTCGTACTATCTATTTTGATATAGATACACCAATGGCTTGATGACTGCACGAAATTTGGTTAAAGAATGTAAATATGAATTATTTTAAGGCATTGATTTTGGAACAGACACTCTGCACATGGTCGAGCCCATACAACATTGAGCGAGAATCTATTCCCATCCAAGAGAATAAAGTCTGAATTTTCTGGTATTCATTGACGATGTAACTTGTGTCAATTTCCGATGCATGAAGTCTGAAACAGATAGGTTCATGGTGTGCAATTCTGTTTCTCAAACTGTTCACCTTGTCTAGTTCATTGAATATGTATGTGTTGTTGTATTGAATCGCAGCTGACGAACGAGGTTTGTTAGGGAATGCCCTTAGCAGACATTGTCCTGTCACACGATATTGTAGTGAGGAATACATATATTTCCAAACACCAAATTCCATTTCTGCAATCAGTTTAGAATGAGAGTATATGCCTTGTCTATTCAATCGGTTGTATGCCTTTTCTATGATTTTCCTTGTCTCGTTCATGCGTCCATTGGAGAATATTCCATTGTCTTGAACAGAATCTTTCAGCCAATTCTCTCCCAAGGTCGGCACCAAAAGACTATCAATCGCATTACGCAATGCCACTTCAAAGCAGCTAACTATCGTAAACATCTCCTGCGACAAACGTAAGTTGTAGCGATACAAAGCCATAGCCTTGCGAGTGTCACCATTCGCAGCATCCTTATATCTCTGCATTCGTTTGGCAGACAAGATTCGCTCAAATTCTAAATATTCCATAAAAAATCGTCCATTTACTTGGTTGTAACAAGAAAAAACACTATCTTTGTAGCGTTGATTCCCGGTAGCCTCTGATTTGTCAAGCTATCGGGTCTTGTTTTTATATGATTCTTGCCTACAAAAATACATCTTTTTCTGTGATTACGATTATGCCACATTATATAATTACAGAAATTTAACTGTAAAAAGTTGCAAAAATCCCTTGCGGTTTCGTGTTATTGTTGTAATTTTGCAGTTAATAAGAGTTGTTAGGTAAGCAAACGTATGCAGATTGCAGAAATTAGAACCGTTGCTAAATCATTACCTCCATTGAGATGAAACACTCATAAATCGCTCATTCTAAGCTATTCAGCAGATTTTAGCGTAATTTTAGTTAAAAAAACCTCTCTTACTGCCCTAAAAACTTTCTCACTTCTGAAAATTTTATTAACTTTGCATCCGCAATAAAGCGAGATATGCGGCAATAGCTCAGTTGGTAGAGCACAACCTTGCCAAGGTTGGGGTCGCGGGTTCAAGTCCCGTTTGCCGCTCCAATTTAAAGAAACAGGCGCCGCAATGGTGGAATTGGTAGACACGAGGGACTTAAAATCCCTTGGCCAGTAATGGCTGTGCGGGTTCGAGTCCCGCTCGCGGCACTTAATGAATGTGAGATGTGAGCATAGCAATATGTTCACATCTTTTTTTTGTTTATATAAATCCCAATCTATGACATACCACGACATCTGCCAACGGCTCACACCACTGTACGGACAGCAGGAAGCGAAGGCAATGACACGACTGCTCTTGGAAGACCTTTTCAGCCTTTCTTTCGCCGACATTCTCTGCGGAGCCACGGAGCATCTCTCCGATGCCGACACCCTGCGTCTGCAGCAGTCTGTTGACCGTCTTCTTGATGCCGAACCCTTGCAGTATGTCACCGGCATAGCCTTCTTCTGCGGCCATCCCTTCCATGTCGCTCCCGGCGTCCTCATTCCGCGTCCCGAAACGGAATGGATTGTCGATACGGCAGTCAACCTTGTCACGTCTTCCGCACCACGCATCCTCGACATCGGCACCGGCAGCGGATGCATAGCCACAAGCATAAGTCTTGCCCTTGCCGATAGGCATTGTCATACCGAAGCGTGGGATATCTCGGAAGACGCCCTCCGCATAGCCGCAGACAATGCCGAGCGTCTTGGAGCAGACGTGAAGTTCCGCCGTCGTGACGCGTTGAGGCTTGAGGAAGATTTTCCCGCAGAGGAGAATCAGGGTGGGGCAGAGGCGCTGAGCGACACCAATGCTGCCGCTGAGTCATGGAACATCATCGTCAGCAATCCTCCCTATATCTGCAACCGCGAAGCTGCCGACATGCATGCCAATGTTCTCCGACACGAACCCCACCTCGCGCTTTTCGTCCCTGACACCGACCCTCTGCTTTTCTATCGTGCCATCGCCAGCTACGCCATGCGAAGCCTGAGGAAAGGAGGCTGGTTGCTCTTTGAATGCAACACGCTCTACGCCCACGACACAGCACAAATGGCGTTGGATATGGGATTCGCCACAAGCATCGTTGAGGACGATTGCTTCGGCAAGCCACGATTCGTAAAGGCACAGAAATAATAACATACCTCACACATTATATAATATGTATCCATCCACTAAAAAAGTCCCCACTGAGCAGGAAGCCCTTCTCCGTCTTTCCTCCCTATGTTCGCGCAGCGAGCACTCCACCGGCGAGATGCGCGACAAGTTGCGCCGTTGGGGAGTTGATCCCGAGACCAGCGAGCGCGTCGTTGCCCGTCTTGTCAGCGAGCGTTTTGTCGACGACGAGCGCTTCTGCCGTTTCTTTGTCCGCGACAAGATCAGGTTCGACCGTTGGGGACGTCGCAAGATAGAGCAGGCGCTATATGCCAAGGGAGTCTGTCAGGACATCTCCGCTGCCGTCCTTGACGAGGTGAGTGACGAGGAGTGGACGGAGGCATTGCGTCCCTTATTGGCTTCAAAGCGTCGCACCGTTAAAGGCGCCAATGACTATGAACGCAACGGCAAGCTTATCCGATTTGCAATGTCCAGAGGATTCGGCATGGACATCATCCGCCGTTGCATGGACGTTAACGATGACGTGGAGGAGGACATCTTCTGATATGCTTACCGACTTCTTCTCACCCCGTAGCTGCTGCGTTTGCGGCAAGCGCATCACCGAGGACAGCCTTATCTGCATGGAATGTCTGCTCTCCATTCCCTTTTCCCGCGACAGTCTTCGTCCCGAGGACAACGACACTGCCCGAATGCTGTGGGGCAAGTTGCACGCTGAGAAGGCAGTGGCTGCCGTACACTACCTTCCGCAGTCAAAGATGGCTCGACTCCTATACCTTATTAAATATGGCAAGCGTCCCGACGTGGCGCACCTGCTCGGCCGTATTGTTGCCGAACAGCTCATGCTTCACGGCTTCTTTGAAGACATCGACATCGTCATTCCCCTGCCTCTCCACTTCAAGAGGGAGAAGCAGCGCGGCTACAATCAGAGTCTTTTCATTGCCAAGGGCGTCTGCGAGGTCACCCGTCTGCCCATTGCCGCCGCCACCGTCTTCCGCGTCCGCGACACCTCCACCCAGACCCGCCTCTCCGCTTCTGAGCGTCTGAAGAACATGGAGGGCGCTTTCCGCCTTGCTTGCCCCGAGATGATAGAAGGCAAGCACGTTCTCCTCATTGATGACATCTTCACCACCGGCGCCTCCGTCACAGCCTGCGGCAACGAACTGCTTACCGCTCCCGACACCAAAGTCAGCGTGCTGACCGTAGGAAAGTCGGACGGTAAGTAATGTAACGACTTTGTAACATGTTTGTCATTGTCTATTCATCCCTCGTTAAAGTCTGTAAAATACGGAAGTCTTAACTTTGCAACCGCAAACAATAAGACAATATGATGATACGAAACAGACAATTGGTCGTGACAGCCGCATTGCTCGGCGCCGCCATGACAGCAGCGGCACAGAGCGCTGACGAACAGTCACCCGTGAATGTTCACGGAACAATACGCAGCAAGTATGAATATCAGACCGAGGAAAACGAGGGACGTTTCGAGGTGCGCAACGCCCGCATCAGCGTAGACGGCAAGCTCTCGCCCGTGATATCATACAAGGCTGAGATCGACCTTTGCGACGAGGGCAAGATAAAGATGCTCGATGCTTACACACGCTTGAAGCCCGTCAGAGGCTTGCAGTTTACGATGGGACAGTTCCGCGTGCCCTTCACCATCGACGCCCACCGCTCTCCGCATCAGCAATACTTCGCCAACCGTTCCTTCATCGCCAAGCAGGTGGGCAACGTGCGCGACGTAGGTGCAGCCCTCGGCTATACTCTTAACGCTGGTTTCCCCATCATCCTTGAGGCAGGACTCTTCAATGGTTCGGGCCTCACCAATCAGAAAGACTTCTGGACCAACAGCGTCAACTTCTCCGCCAAGGCGCAGTTCTTGCTTCCGCGCGGATTCAACATCACGCTCTCCACGCAGAAGATAAAGCCCGACAACGCCAGTGTTATGATGTACGATGCCGGTGCTTACTGGCATTCTCACGGATGGCACCTCGAGGCGGAGTATCTCTACAAGCATTATGCCGACGACGCCTTCCGTCCCGTCCACGCCTTCGATTCGTTCGTCAGCTACGACATCCCCGTGAAGAACGAACGCTCTCTTGTCCGTTATGTCACGCCGCTCCTCCGCTATGACTATATGAGCGACCACAGCGACGGCATGCGTTACGTTGACGGCAAGGCAAACACCGAAGGCAAGCTCATCGTCAACGACCACCAGCGCTCACGCTTTACGGGTGGCTTGACGCTAAGCCTGAAGCGTCCCTTCGTAAGCGATATCCGTCTGAACTACGAGAAATACTTCTATCGCAACGACGGAGTGGCAAAACCCTCTGAGAAAGACAAGATAGTAGTAGAGATAATGACAAGATTCTAACGGCGCGATGTCTGCTTGTCAGGTGTATAATGTTAAATCTTATGGTTATTAAAAAATAATTTGATAAACTCTTTCCTTTTTCAAATAATTAATTTAACTTTGCAGCGATATTAAATCAGACAGCTAACTCGGATATTATCCGACCATTAAACTTAAAAACCAAAAAATAACCATATTAACTAAAACAAAGAATCACATGAAGGTGAAATCTACACTCCACGCGATGTTACTCGCTGGTATGCTCTCAGGTTCTTTCGTACCTGCATTCGCTGCCGACGACACAACGTCATCATCAGTTTACGACTTCAGTGGATTTAGCGACACAAAGCTCATGCAGCTTTTCTACAACGCTTACCAGAACGGTCGTAAGTATCCTACAGCTGAGGAGTTCGCAGCTGCTGGTATTCAGCAGAGCGACATCGCATTCATCCGCTCACATGTACGCAACAAGGGCATCCTCGACCGTGCTGACCGTCTTATCAAGGACACATACGAGAAGCGCGACCTCTGGATGAACATCCCGATGGACGCAGGTAAGGACGGAGCCGTTGGTCAGCCCAACAAGACTTTCCATAGCGACGTGTTCTCTATGTGGAACTACACCAACATCTTCGGCGCTTGGAACCATGGTGTATTCTCTGCTCCTTCTGCATGGACTGACGCTGCTCACAAGAACGGTTCGGCTATGTATTCTGGTATCAAGTTCTTCGACACCACTGGCGGTCGTCCCGACGGCGCTGCAGGCTGGATGAACTTCATCACAGACCGTAACGACGACGATACGTTCAAGTATCTCGAGCCGATGATCAACTGTCTCATGTACTTCGGCTTCGACGGTATCAACTACAACTGGGAGGATTCTGGTTACGGTGAAGACGATATCGTAGAATTCCACAAGGGTCTCTACGCTTCTGCAAAGAAGCACGGCTTCGACGATTTCCATTGCGGTATCTACACCTCTTCGTCTGGTCTTTCTGCATACGAGTCGAATGCTCTCTTCGGCGATTCTGAGGGACGTACACATGACCTCATGCTCAACTATTCTAACGGCGACTTCTCATACCAGCTCTCTTCTTCTGCAAAGCAGGCCATCGCTGCAATGGGAACCACCGAGGGTCTCTACACCGGTGTATGGATTGTAAGCCTTAACCGCGGATGGAACCGTCTTAATGCTGACGAATATGCAAAGCAGGTGAGCCTCTGTATGTGGGGTGAGCACGCTCAGAGCCGTTTCTGGTCATACAATAGTGGTACTGACGCTTACGACGCACAGACCAACTATCAGTACCTCCTCGAGCGCTTTATGTCTGGCGGTACACGCAACCCGCTTACACGTCCCGAAATCCGCAACAGCGGCAACGATTGGGAAGCAAGCAACGGACAGAAGCCTCTCCAGACCTTCGCTGGTATAGCAACATGGATTCCGGAGCGCTCTTCTATCTTCGGCAACCTGCCTTTCGAGACACACTTCAATCTCGGCAACGGCGACCGCTATGCATACAAGGGAAAGAAGACTGCAGGTTCATGGTACAACATGTCTAACCAGGACTACGTTCCGACATACCGTTGGCTCGTTGTTAAGCCCGGCACAGAGACTGCTTCTACAGACATCGACGCACGCTTCACACATGACGACCAGTACATCGGCGGTACCAGCCTTCTCCTCACCGGTAAGGCTACATCAGAGGGCACAGACCTCGTACTCTATAAGACCGACCTCAATGTCAGCGCCGGCGATCCCTTCGTAAAGGTGGCTGTCAAGAACGGTAAGGAAGGCTCTAACGCTTCCAACCTCTATGTCATCCTCAAGAAGGCTGACGGCTCATGGGTGGAGACACCGGTAGGAAACATTGAGGGCAATAACTGGAACGAGAAGACCGTCAGCGTAAGCGGTCTCTCACAGAGCGACGTCATCAAGGCCATCGGTCTCCGCGTTAAGGGTGCCGACGACAACTATAAGATGTACGTAGGCGAGCTCCAGGTTAACGACGCTGTCAAGACCAACCCGGCTCTCGTTAAGGACCTCAATGTAGAGGTGAAGGAAGAGACAAAGACTTCTATGTCTGCCAAGCTCTTCTGGAATGTTGACGCAAAGGCTGAGAAGCGTGCCGAGTGGGATCTCGTTTACAACGACGAGGCCAACATCGACCACTTCGAGGTACTCTATAAGAACGGCGAGAACGGTCGCGTTTCTGAGCTTGCACGCACCTCTTCATGGGGTTGCTACGTAGGCGACATCCTCTTCGACGGCGCTGACGACGAGCCGTACATCGGCGTACGCTCAGTCTCTACAGACCTCAAGACTTACTCTCCGGTAGAGTGGGTGAAGGTTACACGTGGCGACCAGGCTTCGCTCCCCGTACGTGTCGACAACAGCTATGGCATCTCTCAGATGGATCCCTCTTGCGACGGTGCTGACATCGCCCGCCAGCAGCGTTACGTTACTGACGTGACAACAACCGGTGCTGAGCAGAACCTCGACTACCATACTGATCATCCCGTACTCGACGGCACACAGTATGACAACCAGACCGACAAGGTGCTCAAGGTTAAGCAGGGTCAGGAGGTTACTCTCTTCATCAAGGCATACGACACTTCTAACGCTACATACAACGGTTCGAAGAAGACCGACGGTCTCCGCTACTGCTTCGCTGGTGGCTGGATCGACCTCAACGGCGACCACAACTTCAACCCGGACGATATCGCTGTCAATCCTGAGGAAGGCGAGCGTCTCTTCTTCGCAGGAACGGTTCGTAAGGCTACACCTGAGTTCGAGACAGAGGGCATCACTTGCAAGTTCAAGGTACCTGAGGACGCCAAGACTGGTAGCTCACGTCTGCGTATCGTCTTCTCTGACGCATGGTTCGCAGGAGCGTTCCTCCCGACAGGCCTCCACAACAAAGGCTTCTCTATGGACTTCGGAGTAGAGATTTCTGGTGACAATGCTGAGCGTCCGGGTCCGGTAGACATCCACGACCAGGGTGTTGCTGACGAGCCGGCTAACCTCGAGGGCAACCTCACAGCCATCAAGACTGTGAAGGGTGGAGCTTCTACAGTAGAGGCTGCCAACGGCGAGCTCAACTTCCAGAACTGCGAGAAGGCATGGATTTACGACGCTAACGGAGCATTCGTTAAGTACCTCGTATCTCCCTCTTCATTCCAGACATCTTCACTCGCTGCAGGTGTTTACCTCGTAAAGATGCAGCAGGGTCACGTATTCCGCTCACAGAAGGTGGTAGTTAAGTAATGACCACAGCTCTAAGCTGAAACTATAATTCTTTCGACGGCGCTGTCCTAATCAATAGGGCAGCGCCGTTTTTCGTATCATCGTTTCCCATCATGCAAATATCGCACAAAGAGTAAAAACTTGTTACAAAATAAAATTTCATTCTGGAGTTCCGTTTGACTGTTTTTTCGGTGTTTTGCTGTGCAAACAGCCCCCACGCCATACGATAGCGCCACTTTTACACACCAATAGTGCCACTATTAGACAGTAAAAGTGGCGCTATTGCATGATAATAGTGGCACTATTGTAGTGTAAAAGTGGCGCTATTTGACTTTAACTGATTTTACTTTACACTTTTCTTGTTGTTTTACTAATTTACTTCA
>ERZ1027251.597-NODE-597-length-10942-cov-4.472031_pt1 | contig 10942 bp, 9 predicted proteins | sample MGYA00519474_ERZ1027251 | MGnify/ENA primary metagenome ERZ1027251 (study PRJEB26926, sample SAMN06164779) | human gut metagenome | biome: ENVO:00009003; feature: ENVO:2100002; material: ENVO:00002003 | host: Homo sapiens | place: USA | collected 2012 ...
ACTAGTCGTCGGCAGCGTCAGATGTGTATAAGAGACAGTCTTTCATCGAAACATCGCCATACACCTGTCCGTTGATTACCGAAAAAGGGAAGGTGATTACTTCTTCGATCAATGAATCCATCATCAAACTGTCAAATTCCGGATCGAATCCACCGACAACATACAAGTTGCCTTGCAACGTATCATGCTCTATCACCCCGTCGTGCCAGACTTCCGTACGGAAAGGATTGTCCGCATCGGGACGGGAGAGGGCTGTAATAGCCGTGAGCAGCTTCATGGTAGAAGCCGGGCGGGAGAGTTTCGTATCACGATAAGTATATAATGACTTCTTCGCTGTCAGGTCATACACGGATATGCCGACTTCGGATGCTTCGGGAAGCATTCTTTTGATTAGTGAATCAATCTGAGAAAGATTTGCCTGCCCCCATACGGATGTGGGCAACAGGGCAACTGATAAAACCAAAAACAACAAATACTTCTTCATCAACCTTCTACATTAACCTACATTAACTTTCATGCTACTTCAGCTTCTTCCGTATCTCGAATATCACGGCTATCCGCTTATGCTCAATCTTATAATGCTTCCCGGAAAATCTCTCCTACCGTAGGATGAGGGAAAACAACCTTCTTCCATGCGGCGGCAGTCAATCCAAGCTCAATGGCAGTACCGGCAAGAGTGATGATTTCCGAAGCAGGATTGCCCAGCACGTGTGCTCCGATTATCCGTTCCTGTTCATCCAGCAGTACTTTGCAGACCCCGTTCACGCCTTCATTCTCCGCCACAAAACGACCGGAATAAGCCATCGGAAGTTTCACCACCTTATAAGTAATTCCTTTTGCTGAGGCCGATTCTTCCGTCTCTCCGACTCCTGCAATCTCCGGATTCGTATAAACAACGCCGGGGATAGCCCGGTAACTCATTGCATCTTCCTTACCCAAAATAGAATGTACGGCAACCTCAGCCTCACGGACAGCCGTATGAGCCAACAAAGAAAAGCCTGTCAGATCACCGCAGACATAAACGCCGGACAGCGAAGTCTGCATCTTCTCATTGACCTTGATAGCGCCACGCCCGGTTTTATCCAGATTCAGATTTTCGAGTCCGAAACCTTTCGTCACAGGTCGGCGTCCAACGCTCATCAATAGCTTTTCTGCTATAACACTGCCCTTTCCTTCTGCATTCTCGTATGAAACAACCGCACCCTCTTCCGTCTGTGATAAAGCGACAACTTTAGTGCTGAGCAGGAATTTAATGCCCCGCTTTGCATATTCGGCACGAAGCAATGCAGACAGTTCCTTATCCATTCCTCCCAAAATCTCATCCATCATCTCAATCACCGTTACCTGCACACCGAGACTATTAAAAAATGATGCAAACTCCATACCGATCACTCCACCGCCTACAATGGCAAGGGAGGCAGGCAGCTCCTTACTGTCCAGCGCATCCCGATGCGTCCAGTAATTCACCGTTTCCACGCCGGTAATAGGAGGGATGAAGGTTTCGGAGCCTGTACAAAGGATCAGATTTTCCGCATTGTATGTTTCTTCGCCACAGCGAACTGTATTTTTATCTATGATCTGCGCCTCTCCCGTCACCATCGCGACATTATTGGAGGTCAACTTTGCCTTTACACCCAATACCAGTTTGCGCACCACTTTACTTTTACGGGCAATGATCTTCGGCAAGTCAAAAGAGACTTCGGAGACATTCACCGCATATTTCGAGGAATGACGTGCACTGTCGTAAGTCTTTGCCGAATACAACAGCGTTTTCGTCGGGATGCATCCTTCATTCAGGCAGACACCTCCCAAATTATTCTTCTCGATAAGGAGTACACTCAAACCGGCTTTGCCGGCAGCTTCGGCGGCTGTATATCCTGCGGGACCGCCACCGATGATAATGACTTGGTATTTCATAGGTATAAAATTTATTGTTCCATTCTCTTTTTAATCAACTCCACAAATTCACGTTCCTTGACAGGCATCACCGAAGCAAACTTTCCGTTTCCATACTCTATCAAGACATAATTCGTCACCGAAAACTTTCCGAATTTCATGGAATGATACTTCCGGATAGCTGTGATTTCGGCAATAGGAATTACTTTTTTACGCATAAAACGTCCAGTGGATATCTCCAGAACTCCATCAGTAGATACAGTGTAAACCGTATGAATAATCTGTTCGATGACTACAATAAGCAGGAGCATTAGTAGCACTGCCGGCAAGATATATTTACACCACAAAGCGCCCACGGCATTTACAGTAAGCACCACCAGCAGAAAATACTGGTACCAGGCGATGCGGGCATGAAAAATTCGATTCATTTTGTCAGATTTTTGCGTGCAAGGTAGCAAATTTATGAATTAGTGACAACGAAAAGAACAACGAAGTGACTTATTTTGTAGCTTTGCGGTGAGAAATAAACAAAATTATGGTAAGAAAATTCGATTTCCTCGTTATCGGCTCCGGAATTGCCGGTATGAGTTTTGCGCTCAAAGTGGCGCACAAAGGTAAAGTTGCTCTTATCTGTAAAAGCGGGCTGGAAGAAGCCAATACGTACTTCGCACAAGGAGGAGTGGCGTCCGTCACCAACCTGCTGGTGGATAATTTCGACAAACACATTGAAGACACGATGATTGCCGGCGACTGGATCAGTGACCGTGGCGCAGTAGAAAAAGTAGTGCGCGAAGCGCCTGCGCAAATTGAAGAACTGATCAAATGGGGCGTGGACTTCGACAAAAACGAGAAAGGCGAATTTGACTTGCACCGCGAGGGAGGACACTCCGAGTTCCGCATTCTTCACCATAAAGATAATACGGGAGCAGAGATTCAGGACAGCCTGATCAAAGCCGTGCAAAGGCATCCGAACATCGAGGTGATCGAAAACCAGTTTGCCGTTGAAATACTGACCCAACATCATCTGGGAGTAACTGTTACCCGCCAGACACCGGACATCAAATGCTACGGTGCCTACATCCTCGACCCGAAAACCGGAAAAGTAGATACCTACCTCGCCAAAGTGACTCTTATGGCCACCGGTGGAGTAGGAGCTGTTTATAAAACGACCACCAATCCGCTAGTCGCTACCGGAGACGGTATCGCCATGGTCTACCGTGCCAAAGGTACAGTGAAGGATATGGAGTTTGTGCAATTCCACCCCACCGCCCTGTACCATCCGGGCGACCGCCCTTCGTTCCTGATTACGGAAGCGATGCGTGGCTACGGTGGCGTACTCCGCACAATGGACGGCAAGGAGTTCATGCAAAAATACGATCCCCGTCTTTCACTCGCTCCGCGCGATATCGTAGCCCGTGCTATTGACAACGAAATGAAAAATCGGGGTGATGACCATGTTTATCTTGACGTCACCCACAAAGACCCGGAAGAGACAAAGAAGCACTTTCCCAATATTTACGAGAAATGCCTCAGCTTGGGCATCGACATCACCAAAGATTACATTCCGGTAGCTCCGGCAGCCCACTATCTTTGCGGCGGTATCCTTGTAGACCTGAACGGACAGTCTTCTATCGAACGCCTCTACGCAGTGGGAGAGTGCTCCTGCACCGGTCTCCACGGTGGTAACCGTCTGGCTTCCAACTCACTGATCGAAGCTGTCGTATATGCCGACGCTGCCGCCAAGCATAGCCTGAGAGTTGTAGACCAGTATGCCTACAACGAAGCCATCCCCGAATGGAACGACGAGGGAACCCGTTCACCGGAAGAGATGGTACTGATCACGCAAAGCATGAAGGAAGTTAACCAGATTATGAGTACTTATGTAGGTATTGTCCGCAGCGACCTTCGTCTGAAACGTGCCTGGGACCGACTGGATATCATTTACGAAGAAACTGAAAGCCTGTTCAAACGCAGCGTAGCCTCCAGAGAGATTTGCGAATTGCGTAATATGGTCAACGTAGGATATCTGATTATGCGTCAGGCAATGGAACGCAAAGAAAGCCGCGGATTGCATTATACGATTGATTATCCACACGCTAAAAAATAATCATGAAAACATTAACTAGACTATTTATTCTTTTATTCGTTATGGCAGGTGTAAGTTCCTGCTATACAGGTATCCCATTGAAACAAGGCAAATCGGAAAACAACCGAACTTACGAAGTCAGCTATTTGTTCGAGCATGACGGAGTCAAAGTCTATCGATTTATGGATATGGGAAACTATGTGTACTTTACCACAAAGGGAGATGTGACCAGTATCAAAAATGACTCTACGAAAGAAAGGACTGTAACGATCTACAGAGATGATACAGTCAGATAATGAAATGTCTTAATAAATAAAAGTGCCGCTTGCAATCATATGCAAGCGGCACTTTTATTATCTAATAAACACCTCTTATTATTAATAGTTTTCTTTCTTCACCTCGAAATAAGCCTGTGGATGCAGACATGCCGGGCAAACTTCAGGAGCTTCCTTACCGATTTCGATAGAACCGCAGTTACGGCATTGCCATACCACTTCGCCTTCTTTAGCGAATACAGTCATATTTTCGATGTTGTTCATGAAAGCCAGGTATCTTTCTTCGTGGCCTTTCTCAGCGATTGAGATATTGCGGTACATAGCAGCAATCATCGGGAAACCTTCCTGTTCTGCCACATCAGCGAAATGAGGATAATCCAGTGACCATTCTTCGTGTTCGCCGGCAGCGGCAGCGCGAAGATTTTCGAGTGTATTACCGATCACACCAGCCGGATAGCTGGCAGTAATTTCTACCATACCACCTTCCAGGAACTTGAACATACGTTTAGCGTGTTCCTTTTCCTGATCAGCTGTCTCTGTGAAGATTGCTGAAATTTGTTCGTAACCTTCCTTCTTTGCAACACTTGCAAAATAAGTGTAACGCATTCTAGCCTGTGATTCTCCTGCGAATGAAGTCAGCAGATTCTTCTCTGTCTGGGTTCCTTTAATACTTTTAGTCATAATTCTAATCTATATTTAAATTGGTTATTACCAAACGTAACTTGTCGTACTATTTATAACGCAAATATAAGCGATTTGTTCGTAATAAGCTCCCTTTTCTTGATGAATAAAAACTATCGATTCATAGATAAAACCTATCAACAATCAAATAGCATGTTGCTAAACATACTTATCTCGATTATTTTGCGTAATTTTGCAACCTCTACTTTGCAAAAGAGCAAATTATATATAATAATTCACAGAAATGAAGTTATTTGAATTTAAACCCAAATTGGTTTCTTGTTTAAAGAATTATTCGAAAGAAACGTTTATGGCGGACCTGATGGCAGGCGTCATTGTCGGCATCGTAGCACTTCCACTGGCCATCGCCTTCGGTATTGCTTCGGGAGTATCGCCCGAGAAAGGTATTATCACTGCTATTATTGCCGGATTCATCATCTCTCTGCTGGGAGGAAGCAAAGTCCAGATCGGCGGACCGACAGGAGCTTTCATTGTGATCATCTACGGCATCATCCAGCAATATGGCGAAGCCGGACTGATTGTGGCGACGCTTATGGCAGGTGTTCTCCTTATATTATTAGGAGTGTTCAAGCTCGGAGCCGTTATCAAGTTTATTCCGTATCCCATTATCGTCGGTTTCACCAGCGGTATTGCCGTTACCATTTTTACTACGCAGATTGCCGATATCTTCGGCCTGTCTTTCGGAGGTGAAAAAGTACCGGGAGACTTTGTCGGGAAATGGATGATTTATTTCCGTCATTTCGATACCGTGAATTGGTGGAATACCATTGTAAGTATTGTCAGCATCATTATCATTGCAATCACTCCCCGGTTTTCTAAAAAAATTCCCGGATCGCTGATTGCCATTATTGTAGTGACAGTGGCCGTCTATCTGATGAAGACTTATGGCGGAATAGATTGCATTCCGACCATCGGCGACCGTTTCACCATTAAGTCAGAATTGCCGGATGCCGTTGTACCGGCTTTGGATTGGGAAGCTATCAAAAATCTGTTTCCGGTAGCTATCACTATTGCAGTGCTGGGAGCTATTGAATCACTCTTGTCTGCCACCGTAGCCGATGGTGTGATAGGCGACCGTCATGATTCCAACACGGAACTAATCGCACAGGGTGCGGCAAATATCGTAGCGCCATTGTTCGGAGGTATCCCCGCTACCGGAGCTATTGCCCGTACGATGACGAATATCAACAATGGAGGTAAGACGCCGATTGCAGGTATTATCCATGCGATTGTCCTTCTTCTGATTCTTCTTTTCCTGATGCCGCTGGCACAGTATATTCCGATGGCTTGCCTTGCCGGAGTACTGGTCATCGTATCTTATAATATGAGCGGCTGGCGCGTCTTCAAGGCTTTACTGAAGAATCCGAAATCCGATGTCACCGTACTGCTGATTACTTTCTTCCTCACTGTTATCTTCGACTTGACAGTTGCCATCGAAGTAGGACTGATCATCGCCTGCGTACTCTTCATGAAACGTGTCATGGAAACTACTGAAATCTCCGTCATTACGGATGAGATCGACCCGAATAAAGAATCGGATATCGCCGTCAACGAAGAAAACATCATGATCCCTAAAGGAGTGGAAGTATATGAGATCAACGGCCCTTACTTCTTCGGTATCGCTACAAAGTTCGAAGAAACGATGGCGCAGCTGGGAGACCGTCCGAATGTACGCATCATCCGTATGCGTAAAGTTCCGTTCATCGACTCCACAGGTATTCATAATCTAACTACACTTTGCGAAATGTCGCAGAAAGAAAAGATTACCGTCATTCTTTCCGGAGTCAATGAGAAAGTATATAAGGTACTGGAGAAATCCGGATTCTATGAATTGCTGGGAAAAGAAAATATCTGCCCGAACTTCAAGATAGCGCTGGATAGAGCGGAAGAAGTCATGAAATAAAGAGATTCCAACATAAAGAAAGAGCCATTTTATCTCCTGCTTTTCGGGATTAAAATGGCTCTTTTTATTTTAAGAGAGGAGAGATTACCGCTCCACTAAACTTTTAAAAACAAGCCACGTTTATACATCATTCTCAACAGGAAGAAAAGAATAAGATAATTAGCAAAAGTAAGCCATACGGGATAATAATCTCCGATGTATTGTTTCAACCCGTAACTGACCGAATCAGCAATGCAACGGAAGTTCACCACTTCGCCCAACAGATAAGCCGTGATGGAATTCATACCATACACTTTCAGCCAGTTCAACCCGCGGCTGTGTCCTTTATAGTCAATCCAATAATAAAATAATGCCATCAACAGAAAGCAATAACCACCGGATAGTAATGTCATACTACCTGTCCACAAACGCTTAATGATGGGCATCTGCAAACTCCAAAGCATCGCCAGCCCTACTAAAAGCACACCAATGACCGACAGAGTCTGTACCACCTTTTTACGGTTCGCTTTCCCTTCTTTCATAATCTTTCCGGCAAAAGCTCCGAGCATGACAGTCACTCCGAATGTCAGACTGCTCCATATCCATGTGTAATTGTAATAAGGTGAAAAGCTCCACGTTCCGTCTTCATTCCAGAAAACACCATCTCTGAAACGACCTAAGACACATCTGTCCACCTGTTCGGCAAAGTTTCCAGCCGGTGTGAAGTCACCCAAAAATGTCATGGGAATCCAGTATATGAAAAGCAACAATAAAGTGATTCCTATCTGCCACCTGAATGAAAAATGTAACTGAATGACTGCCGCAATGAGATAGCCGACAGCAATAGACTGCAAAGTATTTGAATAGAGATAAATATGACTGCTGTCCAGTCCAAGCAGATTTCCCTGAACAATCATTCCGAAAATAAACAGCAGAAACACCCGCCTCAGAATCCTCCGATAGACGAGCCAGTAACTGCCGGACATACCGACGTACTTTGACAGTGAAAACGGCATCGAAGCGCCTGTCATAAAGAGGAACAACGGCATCACAAGATCCCAAAAACGGAATCCCTCCCACACTTCATGATCAAACTGATAAAGGATATCATTGAGAAACGGCAAGTTCAACTGTCGTACCAACGCCGCAAACACCGGCTGAAAGAAGACAAGAAGAAACAGGTCAAAGCCACGAAGGATATCCAACGATGCCAAACGGGTTGTGTTTTTCTCAGATAATTTATTCATCGCATTTATAAATTTAAGTTTTCATCACTCTTCCTTACTTCACGGGATAAATGGTGAAAGTAAATGTTTGCTTTCCCAACGGAACCAGATACGGCGGCAACACCCCCGGTCCGCATGTAGCAGTACCTACACCTGCCTGCTTAGCATCCAAATGTACGGTAATCCTGCCATTACGTTCCAAGTCATTGATATGAAGTGCCTTCTCCAATAATAAATCAGAGAAAGGGAGAGCACTAAACTGGAATGGAGAATCAGACTCTATCCAGCAGCCTTTTCCGCTGTCGTCTGCCAGCTTCACCCAACGTACATCGGTGCGGTTTCCCGTCGACTGGGGGATAACATAATAATGGAACATCTTTTCGGGCGTTGTAGTATAGATACCTATTTTACCAGACTGGTTTCTGTCAATGTATGTTTCGTGTTCACCACGTCCCAGATAAGTCACATTTCCATAGGTATCGTTCATTTCAAACGTTAATCCCAGTCGTGCTATTGATTTCACCCATGTCGTGTCCGGCTGAAAAGTAGTCTGTACTTTCAAAGATCCATTGTGATTCAGCGTATATTCCAATGTGGCATCTCCTACTTTCTTCCCAGTCACATTCAATATATTTACCTGTGCGGTAGCGGATGTCTTACTTTCTTTCAGAGAAACCACCTTTTGGGTCAATGTATGCAATCCGGCTTTTCTCCATAGTTTTGCACCCATTCTGTCCCGATTATCATTATCCGTTGCCGGACGGAACAGGCTTATAGTGACCGGACTAGCCAACAACTCTTCTCCGTCCAGACAAAGAGACTTCAAAGCGCCTGTGTTTTCATCGACTTCAAATGTCGTTTTTCCGGCTTCAGAAGGTTTTCCATTCCATACTTTTCCGGATGCAGGAAGCACAAACTGGTCATAAGCAATTTCCCAAGCGGTGTCCACTAAAGGAGTGGACTTTTTACGTGTCCAGCCCAAATCAAGATAAGCTTCACGGATAGTCTTGGGAAGCTGCACCGCCCCTAAAGTAAGCTCCACCGTTGCATGCGGCTCACATGCCACCTCCTTGTTGCCTTCTGCCAAAACAGTACCATCATCTCCCGTCACCTTCCAATGCAGGATATATTCATTCAAATCAGAGAAGTCGAACCAGTTCTTCACACGAACCGTCAGATTCTTTTTATCAATCAGTGTGCTCTTTATATTCTGATAGATCTTCTTTACTTCCAGCAAATGCGGATGAGGTTCCCGGACAGCATTTACCAACCCATTGCAACAGAAGTTTCCAAAGCTGGGCACATCTTTCGGCCCGTAATCTCCTCCGTATGTCCAATACCATTTACCATCCTTGTCTACTTCACGGAACGACTGATCTACCCAGTCCCAGATACAACCTCCTTGTGCCATCGGCTCATTTTCGAAGACCTCCCAGTATTCTTTCATTCCGCCGCAGCTATTGCCCATTGCATGCAAATACTCGCAAAGAATGAAAGGACGATAAATATCCTTGCGTGCCACATAATTTCTGATCACATCCACACTGCGATACATCCGGCAATAGATATCGGTATTATAGTTTTCTTCCGCACGTTCGTATTGTACCGGACGGTTTTTCTCCACCGATTTCAGCCAGTCATACGTACGTTCGAAATTGATTCCGTTGCCGGCTTCATTACCGAGCGACCAGATGACAACAGAGGGATGATTCTTCGAACGTTCATACATACGGCGTGTACGGTCTATATGGGCAGGAAGCCACGTACTGTCCTTTGCAAGAGAGGCAGGACCATAACCCATACCGTGCGATTCAATATTAGCCTCATCAATCACATAAAGTCCGTAACGGTCGCAAAGCTGATACCAGTAGGGATGTGCCGGATAATGCGAGTTGCGTACCGTATTGATGTTATGCTGTTTCATTAACCTGATATCCTGTTCCATCAGTTCTTTGCTTACTGTACGTCCGAGTTGCGAATGTTCGTGCCGGTTAACACCTTTCACCAATACAGGCACACCGTTTATACAGAAACGTCCGTTCTTTATCTCAGAAGTTCTGAACCCGACTTTTGTTCCGGTTATTTCCGTAACCTTTCCTCCGGCATCTTTCAACTCCAACAACAAGGTATAAAGTTCGGGATGCTCCGCATTCCATCTTCTCACATCAGGAAGGCGCTGTTCATCGAATACGATCAGATTGCCCGATCCATGTGATTCCAGCTTCCGGCTTCCTTCCAGCACTGTCTTGTCCGAAGCATCTTTCAATGTATAAGCAATGGAGGACGTTCCCGAAGCCGTTCCTCCGACTGCCACCTCCAGTTCGAAGATACCCTCTTTGTAATGTTCTTTTTCGAGAAGGGAAGTCACCTTGTAATCGGCAATATATTGTTCGGGAGTGCTGTAAAGATACACATCCCGTTCAATACCACTCAATCGCCACATATCCTGACATTCCAAATATGCTCCCGAACTCCAGCGATATACTTCAAGCGCAATCGTATTTTCTCCGTCGGTGAGCTTGTCCGTGATATCCCATTCGGCAGCAGTCTTGGAACCTTGATTGTATCCGAGAAACTCACCGTTTACCCATACATAATAAAACGATATCACTCCTTCACAGCAGAGTACCACACGACGTCCTTCCCATCCGGCAGGCACTTTAAAAGTCCGCCGATAAGAACCGACCTCGTTCTCTTTGTAAGGTACCAAAGGAGGATTCTTTTTGAAATTAAACATCTTATCATCAAACTCGTACGTCTCATTCACATAAATAGCCGTACCATATCCCTGACGTTCCCAGTTTCCCGGCACCTTTATATCTGCCCATCCACCTGTATCTGTCTCTTATACACATCTGACGCTGCCGACGACTAG
>ERZ1027251.626-NODE-626-length-10672-cov-4.708581_pt1 | contig 10672 bp, 8 predicted proteins | sample MGYA00519474_ERZ1027251 | MGnify/ENA primary metagenome ERZ1027251 (study PRJEB26926, sample SAMN06164779) | human gut metagenome | biome: ENVO:00009003; feature: ENVO:2100002; material: ENVO:00002003 | host: Homo sapiens | place: USA | collected 2012 ...
ACGAGATCAGCCTCGGTCTCGTGGGCTCGGAGATGTGTATAAGAGACAGAAGGAGAACTGGGGATTTTACAATGAACAGAATAGAAATGTTTTTGCGGGAAGGAAATGAAAAAGGAGCATCCGATATCCATCTTGCACCGGGAAGCCCGGTGATGTTCCGGATTGATGGAGAACTGGTTCCTGCATCAGATGAGAAGATAAAACCATTTGAAATAGAAGAAATGATAGAACCGCTGTTGACGGAAGAGCAGAAGGCAGAGCTGAAGGAAAATGGAGAACTGGATTTTGCGTATTCTATCGCAGGCTTTCACAGGGTGCGTTTTAATGTGTTCCGTCAGAGAGGTACTTACGCGGTAGCACTCCGTATACTCTCGTTTGAGATACCGGAAGCAAAGCGGCTGGGTATTCCACCATCTGTGGTTGACCTGACCAACCGCAAGCGTGGACTGGTATTGGTAACAGGACCGACCGGAAGTGGTAAATCTACCACACTGGCGTCTTTGATACATATTATTTCCGAAACATATGCTAAGACAATTATTACACTGGAAGACCCGATTGAGTATTTGCATCCTCACAGCAAGTCAATTGTATTGCAGAGGGAAATCGGTTACGACAGTAAGAGTTATGCGTCAGCACTTCGCGCCGCATTGCGTGAAGACCCGGATGTAATTCTGGTGGGGGAGATGCGTGACCTAGAAACAATCAGTATTGCGATTACGGCGGCAGAGACCGGACATCTGGTATTTTCAACCCTGCATACCAACAGTGCAGCAGCAACCATTGACCGTGTCATTGACGTGTTTCCACCGCATCAGCAGCAGCAGACCAGGATACAGCTGTCAGGTGTTATTGAAGGAATTATCGCTCAGCAGCTTCTTCCAAAGGAAGGCGGTGGACGTGTGGCGGCTTACGAGGTCATGCTTGCCACTCCGGCAATCCGTAACCTGATACGTGAAGGAAAGAGCTTCCAGATACAGTCTATGATACAGACCAGCAAGAAGCTTGGCATGCAGGCAATGGATGATGCCATTTATGACCTTTATATGCAGAATAAGATATCAGCAGAAGATGCCGTAAGTTTTGCACAGGAGCCGGCAGTTATGCAGCAGAAGGTAACGCTATTCTAAACTGCGGAGCATCTGCAGGAAACTGTTAACAGCAGCTTCCGTGGATACCGTAGAATGAGAAAAATGGTTAACAAATTTGAAATTTAACCGATAAATATACTGTAAGGGGGATGAGAAGGTGCCCAGTTATTCATATATAGCAGTGGATGCCATGGGAAAAGAGAAGAAGGCAACCATTGATGCAGAAAATCAGGACAAGGCAGCAGCCCGGCTTAAGAAAAACGGACTTACTTTAATATCCATAAAGGAAGTCGGATTGTTAGAAAAGGACGTTAAATTAAGCTTTGGGCGGAAAGTAAAACCAAGGGATTTAAGCGTGTTCTGCCGGCAGTTTGTCAGTATGATAGAAGCCGGGGTTACGGTAATTGATGCCCTTGGAATGTTAGAGGAACAGACGGAAAATAAGAGGCTTTCCGCTGCACTTCATGAAGTGCGTACCGAAGTGGAGAAAGGACAGACACTATCCGAAGCCATGGGACATCAGGGAGAGATTTTCCCGGAAATGCTAGTGAATATGGTGGCGGCAGGAGAGACCTCCGGTAATATCGAGCTTTCCTTCAGCCGTATGGCAGTGCAGTTTGATAAGACGGCAAAACTGTCCGGCTTAATGAAAAAATCACTGGCTTATCCGGTGGTACTGCTGATTGTGGCAGTATTAATCGTCATTCTGATGGTAGTAAAGGTAATACCGGGATATGCAGCAACCTTTGAGCAGGCAGGCATGCAGCTGCCGGGCATCACCCGGGCAATGATGAGCATGAGCCATGTAATTACAAAATTCTGGTATCTTTTTGTGGGAGGAATCCTGCTGATTGTGCTTGGTATCCGGGAATGGCGCAAGACAGAGAGCGGAAAGCTGTTCTTTGGTAAAATAGCCATGAAGCTTCCAATGTTTGGCAAGTTAAACATAAAGACATATTCTTCACAGTTTGCCCGTACATTAAGTACTTTAATGTATGCAGGAATTCCATTGATCCATGGAATTGATGCAGTCACCAAGCTGATGAAGAACCGTCATTTCCAGCTGCAATTGCAGTCAGCAAGAGAGGAAGTGGCAAAGGGTGTTCCGTTATCAGAACCGCTGCGGAAGGGCGGACTGTTTCCGCCTATGGTAATCCACATGCTTTCTATCGGTGAGGAAACCGGTGATATTGAGGGCATGTTAGACAAGCTGGCAGATTATTATGATGAAGAGGTTGAGATGACCACCCAGACGGTTATGGCGGCAATGGAACCAATGATTATCGTAGTAATGGCAATTATCGTAGTAATTCTGATTGCAGCAATATATGCGCCGATGCTTTCCATGTACAACCAGCTCGGCAACATGTAAAACGAATTAAGATTCCGTAATAGGGGCGGAGTTTTAAGATAAAATATTTATATTTATACAAGAAGGAGAATAGCATTATGAACAAGATTAGAAACAGAAAGAACAACAAAGGCTTTTCATTAGTTGAGTTAATCATCGTTATTGCCATCATGGCAATCTTAGCAGGAATCTTAATTCCTCAGTTTGTTAAGTACATCAGCAGCTCCAAAGTATCCGGAGATATCCAGCAGGCAGAGAATATCTACAATGCAGTAGCAGCTCAGTACGCAGATTCTCAGGGAACAGCACCAACAGGTATGACTTATGATGGAAACAAGCATGAAGTAACAGCTGCTGTTGCAGAGGCATTAGATATGGGAAAAGCAGCACCTACATGTAAAGTAGATTCCACCTATAAATTTATGTATAGCTGTGATGACAAGGGTACGGTTGCTGTATATCTTGCACCAGAAAGCTCGGATGGTTCAGCATATAGTGCTACTACCGATACCAAGATATCTCCATCCATCGAAGGTAAAGATGCAGATAAGTGGAAAAAATAATCCACTGAGTTAAGAAAGGACACTACATACCATGACACCAATGCTTGCACTCATCACAGTATTTATTTTCATATATGGAATTGTCATCGGAAGCTTCTTAAATGTCTGTATCTACCGGATACCGCAGAAAGAAGATATCGTCCGGGAGAGTTCCCACTGTATGAGCTGCGGGCACCGGTTGAAATGGTATGATTTAGTGCCACTGTTCAGTTATCTTTTTTTAAAGGGAAAATGCCGTTACTGTGGTTCGAAGCTGTCAAAGCAGTACCCTATCGTCGAAGCACTCAATGGAATCCTTTATGTAGTTGTATTTTATGCAACAGATTTTAGCTGGGACAGTATTTTATACTGCCTTATGACTTCTGCGTTAATCGTACTTAGTGTGATAGATTACCGCACCTATGAGATTCCTTTTGGAATCAATGTGTTCCTGTTTGTACTGGGGGTTATCCGGTGCGTATTTGGAAAAGGGGACAGAGGAACCTTGATGATTGGTTTCTTTGCAGTAAGCTTGTTCTTGCTGTTATTATCACTTCTTACCAGAGGAGCAGCAATCGGTGGTGGAGACATCAAGCTGATGGCGGCTGCCGGGCTGCTTCTCGGATGGAAGTTGATTATTCTTGCATTTGTGATGGGATGTATTGCGGGCTCTGTGGTGCATCTGTTCCGGATGAAGGTCTGTGGTGCCGGCAGAATGCTGGCGCTGGGTCCATATTTATCGGTCGGGATATTTATTGCCGCCCTGTGGGGGAATGGGATGATAGACTGGTATCTGGGACTTTTTATGTAGAAAAGAGTGATTATAAGTGGAAAGTGTATGAAGCATAGGTATGCTTTCCAGTTATAATCACGAAAGGTGAGTGAAGGATGAAGATATTAAGTATAGAAATAGGTGTTGATGTAACCCATGTATTGGAGATGGATTACCGGGTGAAGAATCCGAAAGTATATCGAAGCTTTAGCTTTCAGACTCCGGTAGGTGTAATTGGAGAAGCCGGTGTGCGTAAGAGTGAGGAATTCCGCACAGCCTTACATAAGCTTCTGGATGCAAATAAGATTAAGACACGGAAAACTTTATTCGTAGTTAATTCCGGTAAGATAGCAAGCCGTGAAGTGCTGATTCCGATGATAAAAGAAAACCGTATCAAGGATTTCTTGAATACAAATTCAGCAGATTTCTTCCCGGTAGATTTATCTCGGTATCAGCTGGTATACCGGAATGAAGGTGTGGTACAGCAGGACACGGTAAAGAAGAGAAAATTATATGTATTTGCTGTGCCGGGAGATCTGGTGCAGTCTTATGAAGCGTTGGCAGATTTCTGCTCCCTGGAACTTACCGCACTTGACTATGTGGGAAACAGTATTTTCCAGATGATGCATAAAGCAGTAGGAAATAATATCTGCTGTTCTGTAAAATTAGACAATAATGCAACCATGATTACGATTATCAATCAGGGAATGGTTGTATTACAAAGAACAGTATTTTATGGCTTTGAAGAAGTAGAGAAGGTTGTAGTGGATTCCGGTCTTTTCCCGAAGGAACAGTATCCGGCAGCAATGGATATATTACAGCAGACAGACTGTCTGGATGCAAACCAGGCGGCACCGGAAGATGCCATAAATGCCATGCGGGCAGAAGCGGTAGAAGCACTGCGTCCGATGATTGGCAATATCCGGCGGGTATTAGATTATTATCAGTCCAGAAATAATGGGGCAGAAGTAAAAGAGTGTTTCCTGATTGGTAACGGAGCTTATATCAAGGGACTGGACAGACTGATGTCCCTGGAATTGAATCTTCCGGTACATTTGCAGGAAAAAGATGTTTTAAACGGTTTCCGTACATCCGGAGGCAGATTGGATGCCATGTATGAAGCCTGCTATGGAGCAGCAATACAGCCATTAGACTTCGTGTTTGGTTCGGCACAGACTGCAAAGATTATAGAGGAGAAGAAAAAACGCGAATTGTTTGCAGCAAAGCTGATTGGTCTGCTTTGTGTGGCATGTGCTGTGATATTGCTGGCATTATCCGGAGTGCAGAGAATTGCATTATCCCATGAACTGAATAACCTGAATAAGCAGAAGGATGAACTGGAATATATACAGGATATTTATAATGCATATGTGGATACCAAGAGCCAGTATGATGATGTGACAAAAATGAATGGCAAGACAGAGACAGTCAGTGATGCACTGGCAGATGCCATTGAAGAAATGGAAGAAAAATTCCCATCCGGTGTAAAGGTAACAAGCCTTACCAGTAATGGAGAGGGAATTTCCATGGACATTGAAGTATCTACAAAGGAAGAAGCAGCAAAGATCTTGCAGAATCTTGCAACCTTCGATGCTTTCCGCAGTGTAACGACCAACGGAATTACAGAATCCACAGATGAGAACGGTAAAATTACGGTAACATTTTCAGTGATGTGTACCTATGTAAATGGTACAGCAGATGATTCCATTGATACCGAGACCACACCGGAAGAAGATGTCGAGACCTATATGAATGGTGACCAGTATATTTATCCGGATATGGAAGGCAGTACCGAAAGTGGGGAGGCAGACAATGAATAAGGAAAATAAGAAAGTAAACGACAGGGAATTAAAACTGATATTTGTATTAGGCGGCATAGTATTATTTTTCTTAATCTACCAGTTTGGATATCTGAATGTCCAGAAGGCAAATGAAAATTTAAAGAGCCAGGTAGATGAGGTGCGTGGAGAAGTAAAGGTTATGCAGACCATGAAGCAGAACGAAGAGACTTATAAGGCATATACAGATTCCATGACACAGGAAATGCAGGAGGTAATGGATGCAATTCCATCAGAGATCCGTTCGGAGGATAAGATTATGTTTGCCAGAAGCCTTGAAAAAGAGTATGGCTTTCATGTTACCGGCGTAGGTCTTCAGACGGACGAAATGGTTTATGAAATGAATGAAGATGGAAGCAATCCGGCAGATGATGGTAAATTGTTATATCGTACCGTGGTAAATCTTGACTGTGACTGTGATTATACACAGCTTAAGAACTGCCTGCGTGGATTAAAGAAGAATAATTTCAAGATGTCTGTGGATACAGCAAGCTTCGGCCCGGATGAAGAGACCGGGAAACTGAAAGGAAACATGACGGTAAATATGTATTATCTTTACGGAAGTGAGAAACCATATGAACCATTAACCATTGATGGGGTATCCTTAGGAACAGATAATATTTTTGGAACGGGAACGATTACGCCGTCAGCTTCATCGGATGCCGCAGGTACAGAAGATACCACAGGAAAAACAGGTACTACAGGAACAGCAGGTACCACAGGAAAAACAGGTACTACAGGAACAGCAGGTACCACAGGAACAGCAGGTACCACAGGGACAACAGATACCACAGAAACAGATACCGGGCGGTAAGAAAAGCCGGACAGTATAGAAGAATATGTGAAAAGCAGAAAGGAGCAGAGACAGTATGAGCGGTTATAATAGCAGAAAGTTAAAACATAAATTAAATCGTAATTTAAATAACCGGGGATTTTCATTAGTGGAAATTCTGATTGCAGTAGCGATTCTCGTACTGTGTGCAGTTCCTTTGCTGAAAGCATTTGTAACATCTGCCCAGACCAATGCCAGGGCAAGACAGAATTTAAATGCGACTACGCTGGCTGAAAATATTATGGAAGAAATAAAAGCAGCAGGTGTTGAAGGCTATGGTGTGAAATCGGGAGACACGGTTACGATAGATGGTGTGGATCTTCCGGTTTATGAGGCTGAGTATAGCAATTACAGCTTTGATGGCAGGGCATATGATGTTAAGGCAGTAATGACACCATCGCAGGAGACCTATCTGGATGGTACGGATGAAAAAGCATATAATGCACAGGGTATCCCGGAGATTTCTGTTATGGATGACAGCCGGGATGCTGTTTATGTAGAGGACAAGAATGCAAGATTTGACATAATAGATGAAAATGCGGATTCGCTGGGCATGAAGGCGGAAGAACTGCCGAATGCATGCAGAACGGAATACCGCTTTGCAGTAAAGGAAAATCACGGCAGATATACCGTTACCCAGACGGTAACATACAGTGATGCTTCCGGAAATACAATCGGAACACCCCAGACCCTGACCATATTTGATTCGGTGCTGACCGGAGCAGATCTCAGAAGTCTTTATGTGTGCTATATTCCGGCACTTCGAACAGCCGGTGATATGTACAGAACGCAGGAGAAGGTGGTAATCGAAAACAGACAGGATATTCCGGTTGATGTATATCTTATCCGTCAGGGCTCGCAGGATACACCACTTGCAGTCAGTATTATAGAAAGTGCTCCATCAACAGTGGCAGCAACACAGATTCATACAAATCTTTCTGTAGATGATAAGACAGACATCGGCAGTATAGAACGAAATGGAAGCAGTATTACAGCAGCTACAGCTAAAAGCGCCTTTGGTTTTCAGAAGATGGGCGAGGCTGCAAAGGCAGATGCAGCCAGACTTTATACAGTAGAAGTAACCGTTAAACCGGTAGATTCGGAAAAATCAATTACCTTAACAGGAACGGCAATGAAGTAAGGCGGGAAAACAATGAACAGATGGAAGAAATCACGGGACAATCGAGGAATGTCACTGGTCATGGTCATTGGAACAGTGGCACTGGTAAGCATACTGGTGGTTATAGTACTGTCTCTTTCTCTGATGAATATACAGATGAAGTCAGTATATAAGAAGTCTGCGGATAATTTCTATGATGCAGAAGCAGCAATGGATGAGATACGTACCGGTCTGCAGCAGGATGTAGCAGATGCAGCAACCACGGCATATCTTTCTGTTATGTCACAATATTCTGCCAGCAGTTATCAGGATGCTGTGCGCCAGAGCACCTTCCGGGAATTGTACCGGAAGGAGTTAAAGAAGAAAATCGGGCAGACCATGGATGATACCCATTATGATATCGGCTATCTTGAGAATTATATCGGTGCGTCCCACCGTTATGAAGCAGCAACTGGTACTGGAGCCAGACTTACAACACAGGATGGCAAAGATGCAGATCTTGTGGTAACACAGTCCGGTCTTGTGATTATGAATCTGGAGCTTTCTTATAAGGATGCAGATGCTTATGAGTCGGTTGTAGATACAGATCTTGTATTAAGCTATCCACAGGTAAACTTTATCCAGTCAACATCAGTACCGGATTTGCTGAATTACTGTGTGGTAGCAGATGAAGGTGTCTGGGTAAACAATGGAAACCGTACACTTACCATGAATGGCAATGTATACGCAGGCAATTATTATACCGGGAGCAGCAGTGACCGGAATGGATTCCACATTGATAACAGTGGAAGTGTAATGCTTGGACTGCGCAAGACGCTGATTACCAGAGGCGGACTTACGGTAGAAAATAAAGGTTCTTTTACAACGGATACCAAAGCTACGATATGGGCAGATAATCTCAATGTTTACAGCAACGCAGCCCTGTCCTTATCCGGCAGTACATATGTATCGGATGATTTGACGATTACCGGAAGCGGTGATGTTACCTTGCGTGGAGAATATTATGGCTACGGTAATCCGGAAACTGCCAAGGCAGCGGCATCTGTAGTTACAGAAGAAGTCAATGCCAATAAGGCGGCATACAGCAGTGCCATGATTATCAATGGAATTGCAGACAGTGGCAAGGCAAGTATCCGCATGAATGGATTAAAGACACTGATGCTAGCAGGAAATGCCTATATCGGAAGCGGCAATGCCATGATGGGAGAGTCCCTGGCTGTAAAGAGCAGCCAGACGGCATATCTTGCACCGGCAGACTGTTTTCTTATAAAGACTACCAATCCCACAACGGTAGCGGAAGATTTTATGGCAAAGAGTGATTTTGCAGCAACTCCGGAAAAATATATTAATTATGAAGTGTTAAAAAATTATCATGCTTTTGATATCACACCATTATATAAAGATGGTCTGGTTTATTATTTCTTAAAATTCGAGAATGCAAAGGAAGCAGCGGCATTTGACCTTGCATACTACAATGATGCAGACCATGCAGCCACAAGGCAGCAGTACCTGTCTCTTTATGTGGATGACGCAGAATTATCTATCCGGGAGAGCAGCACTGTGGAGAAGATTACCAACGGAAGCATTCTTGTCTGGGATACAAAAGGAATCCGAACCATTGAGCCGACAACCATAAGTAATGGATTAGACGATATTTACGAGGATGGTTATTATGCCGGACTGCAGAGCGGCTGGCAGGATATGTATGCTTCTTATAATATTTCATTGACAAAGGATTATGAGAGGCTTACAACGGAGCAGAAAGCAGCCACTGTGTTTGAAAATCTGGTGGATGTAGACGGACTGAAAAAAATTACCGGCACATCCGGAGCAGTAGAATTTGAATTTACCGATGGGGATGGAATCCGGCAGGTGGCATACGTAACAGATAATGAAGGTGCATCAGCATTGGAGGTGGATGCTTCATTTCTGGGTGGAAAGAATGTACCGCTTATCATTGCAACCGGAGATGTGAATGTTACAGCAGATTACTCCGGCACAATTTTAAGTGGTGGCCAGGTGACCTTTGGCATGCCGGGAAGCAGCAGCTCAACAGTGTCATCTGATATGCAGGATGCTGCCAGAGTCATTCAGAATGCCGAATATAAGAAGGGGTCAGATACCTATATTCTGTCACAGGTATTGAAGAACAGCCAGTACTATGTAGGCAGTATTGGAAAGGCATATACCGGAGAGGATGCCGTGGATGTAACGAAGCTTGTAACATATCAGAACTGGTCAAAGGAGTAAAGATAAGATGCAGAAAGGGAATCGTATAAGCGGAAAAAAGAATAGTGGATTTTCGATGGTAGAGCTGATTGTTACCGTGGCGATTCTTGCAATTATTTCTGTGGGAGCGTTTCTCCTTACCGGCTCACAGAATGGATGGAAACTGCGTCATGCTGCGGAAAGACTGGATTCGGCACTGGATAAAGCTATGGTTCAGTCTATGAGTAAGAGTGATACTGCAGGTCTTATTGTCTATGAATTAAATGGAGAATATTATGCAGCAATGATAAAGGAATCCTGCCGGGACGGAAATATTTACCGTGTAACTGAGGACAAGGTGCTGGAAAAGTATTCACTTGGAAAAGAACCGCTGACGATTACGCTAAGTTATAAAGGAAAAGACGGGACAGCAGTATCTGATGTTACATTATCCAATCAGGGCAGTGAGAGTAATTTAAGCAGTGCGGCAGAATTTCTCTATGACAGAAGTACCGGAGCAGTTAAGACCGTAAAGGTAAACAGCGTGGAAAGCTATTATACTGGTATACATTTGAAGTTGTCAGACCGTGATATGCAGATAAAAATAAGTGCTGCCACCGGCAGACATGAGATACAGTAAGCAAAAAGCAGGGAGGAGGAAAACAAAGTGGGCCACAGGAAATCTTCAAAGAAGTATTGTGAAATCAGAAAATGCGGGATATATGATAATAAAGGATTTACGCTGGTTGAACTGCTGGTAGGAATTGCGATTGTGGCAATTGTCGGCGGGTTAATCGGCACATTTTTGATTTTCTCCACAAGAACATATGGAAAAGTAACTGATGAAGCAGACTTACAGGAGGATGCACAGATTCTCCTCTGTCTCTTATACACATCTGACGCTGCCGACGACTAGTC
>ERZ1027251.644-NODE-644-length-10519-cov-5.260894_pt1 | contig 10519 bp, 8 predicted proteins | sample MGYA00519474_ERZ1027251 | MGnify/ENA primary metagenome ERZ1027251 (study PRJEB26926, sample SAMN06164779) | human gut metagenome | biome: ENVO:00009003; feature: ENVO:2100002; material: ENVO:00002003 | host: Homo sapiens | place: USA | collected 2012 ...
CCTCGGTCTCGTGGGCTCGGAGATGTGTATAAGAGACAGGAATAATACCGTATTGGGAGGAGGGATTATTGAGTAATCAACAATCCTTCTCTCTGCATTTTTCAAAGAAATAATCTGTAAAGAAACGCGCGTTTCTCTTCATTGTTTCCCGTCCGTGTTCCTCACCCAACGCACTGTTCAGGCAAGCATCCGGAAGCATATCGGCATCCTGCAAAGCACAACTCAAATCGTAAGGTATCACATTGGGATTCAATATAAACATGGCAGCCTGCTTCTTGGCAGCTTCGGCATCATAGAATGTATTATCCGGTGAAGAGATACATTCACACAACTGCATTTGAACATGTATGCCGGTATGTGGAGAAACCATCAGCACCAATCCGTGTGTCGCGTCCATCTTCGGCAATTCTATTCCTTCTTTTTCCTTATATCCCAATTTCTGAGAAAGGAAGTCCTGCACTTCTTCTTTCGACTTACAGAACACAAATTGTTTGCCACCGGATGCTTTCATAAATTCATCAAATGTTTTCTGTATACCTTCACGTGCGGCAATTCGCTGGTCAATCTCTTCCTGCACTTTCTCCTGTAAATCGGATACAACCAGCATACCGTCTTGCCACCAGGCTCCTCCGTACTGTACCAGTCGGCAACTTAATATGGTTACTCCTTCCTTACGGGCTTTCAAGGAATCCATATTTAAAGAGTCTTTCCGAATACTCAGCTGTTCTCCTTCTTTCTTCGACAGATCTTTCACAAACAGGAATTTTTCATCTTCTCCTTCATAAAGATACATTTCCTGTGGAAGAGCTTTGACTTCAGCCCAAAAAGCTGTTTCAGGATGACTCTTTCCTATCAAAGCTAACCACTCTGCAGATGTCAAGGAAAGCAAATTCTTGCGGCCTTCAAACAACGCATTCTGTTTTATATCGTATGCCAAAATATTCAAATCTATGTTCTGGCCGAAATCCATCTGAGATACCTTTTCCACGGTTTCCCGATACTCATTCCGGTTTTCAAAACCTACATAGCTGCAGAAATGGAACCACTCCAGTACACTACGATAACGCATGTAATCATTTTCTTCAAAGGCCTCTCCATATAACACCGCATGCAACCGCTCATTCTCTGGAGCTACTTGAAATTCTTCAAATAAATAATCGTAAATCCGATAAGCCAGTTCCTCAAACACCGGATTCTCAGGATTCATTACTCTATCCATCTGTTTTTCCAAAGTCTGGAAATAATGCCACAATAAAAATTGTAAATCTTCTGGATTTACTTCACCCTGATAGTACTTTTTTTCTTCTTCCAGAGTCATAAAAGGAACAGAATACCCATACCGTTTACGGCATTCATCAGTAAATGCCCGCCAGATTCCCGTCTGTGAAATTACATCCTGAAACCAAAGGGTTAAATAAATAGCTACACCGCGAACTGAATATTCCGGATACCGTTTTTTTCCCGCCAAATCTTGCAACAAGGAAGCAATATGATTTGCCACACCTACATAGTAACAATCAACTTCGTCCTGACGTGTATAAGGTTGAAATGACATCCACTCTTTTACATATATCTTTTTCATATTACATGAGATTTTAAGTTCTGGAGTGCAAATGTAAAATAATTATGAGAACAAGCAAGCTATCCCAAAGAGACTTATTTATTATTCACAAGTAATTCACAACCTGTTAATTTACACATCATGCTGATAATCAATAAAAAATTAGGATATCAACAATTATATTCACAAGTCTTTCAACAAATAATTAACCGAGGTGTTTATATCCTATCCTCATAAAAAAATCCTGTCAAGACCTTTTTTTAAAAGCCCTGACAGGATACTATCATTATTCTTCAAATAAACTTACTCTTTCCGTTTTGCCTTTAACTCTTCGGCAGGCACCATGCGGTACAAACGGTCGCTGGGGCGGATACGGTCGGGCACTTTAAACGACACATGTACCCCCTTCTTCACCACATCCACCGGCTTCAAGTCTACACGAGCCTCGTCCAAGGTGACATACATGGCACCGGTAGTAGGACCGGTAATCAACAATTTATCGCCAACTTTAATTTCTGAAGCTTCAATCAGGAATTCAGCTACTCCAATATTAGAGAAGTATTTGATTCCACGTCCGGCATATACCTTACGCTCCGTCGCTTCCGAACCATAGTTCTTGCTCCATTCACCCAAACGCTGTCCTAAATAATAGCCGTTCCAGAAACCACGATTGAATACTGTCTTCAGACGTTCATCCCAGTTGGCCACCTTTTCATCAGAGAATGTACCGTCAATGTATGACTGGATAGCTTCCTTGTAGCATTCTACTACTGTACGTACATACTCAGGTCCACGAGCACGACCTTCAATCTTGAATACCCGTACACCCGCTTCAATCATCTCATCCATAAAATGAATGGTCTTCAAGTCTTTCGGCGACATGATATACTGATTATCCACTTCCAGCTCAATGTCACTTTCCTTATCCTTTACCGTATATGCACGACGACATACCTGCATGCAAGCTCCGCGATTGGCCGAAGCATTCAGCTCGTTCAGGCTCAAATAACACTTTCCGGAAACTGCCATACACAAAGCTCCGTGACAGAACATTTCGATACGAACCAGTTCACCCATCGGACCCTTAATTTGCTGCTCCTGAATGGCATCGTAAATCTTACGGACTTGTTTCAGGTTCAGTTCACGTGCCAGTACCACCACATCGGCAAAACGTGAATAAAATTTCAATGCTTCTGCGTTACTGATGTTCAACTGAGTAGAAAGGTGTACCTCCTGTCCCACTTCATTACAGTAAGCCATTACCGCCACATCGGCCGCAATGACCGCACTGATACCTGCCTCTTTTGCCGCATCCACAATTTTACGCATCAAGGCAATATCCTCGTCGTAAATAATGGTGTTAATGGTCAGGTAACTCTTTACTCCATGTTCATCGCATATCTTGGCGATTTCACGCAAATCGTCTATAGTAAAAGTGCTCGCCGAACGCGCACGCATGTTCAAGCTTTCAATACCGAAATAGATGGAATCGGCTCCGGCATGAAGGGCAGCCGCCAATGACTCACGTGAGCCTACGGGCGCCATGATTTCAAAATCTTTGATTGTATAACTCATTTCTGTGATTGTAATATTACGGTGCAAAGGTAGCGTTTTTTCAGGATATAATAAAATTTCACTACCTTTGCGCGACAATATCAAGGCAATGAAAATTAGAAACATAGATTTAGGAGAAAAGCCAGTATTACTGGCACCGATGGAAGACGTCACTGACCCTGCATTCCGCCTGATGTGCAAGCAGTTTGGTGCCGACATGGTGTACACGGAATTCGTATCGAGCGATGCCCTGATTCGTTCGGTAGGGAAGACCATGCTGAAACTGAACATCAGCGAAAAAGAGCGTCCGGTAGCCATTCAGATTTACGGAAAGGATACGGATACCATGGTGGAAGCAGCCCGCATCGTAGAACAGGCCAAGCCTGATATATTAGACCTGAACTTCGGTTGTCCGGTGAAGCGGGTGGCAGGAAAAGGTGCCGGTTCCGGCATGCTGCAAAACGTACCTAAGATGCTCGAAATAACCCGCGCGGTAGTAGATGCCGTAAAGATTCCGGTTACCGTGAAAACCCGTTTAGGATGGGATGCAGAACACAAGATTATCGTAGAACTGGCGGAACAATTACAGGACTGCGGAATTGAAGCATTGACCATCCACGGACGTACCCGTGCACAAATGTATACCGGTGAAGCCGACTGGACCCTGATTGGAGAAGTCAAGAAGAATCCGAGAATGCGTATTCCCATTATCGGAAACGGTGACATCACTACCCCACAACGTGCCAAAGAATGTTTTGAACAATACGGAGTAGATGCCATCATGATTGGACGGGCCAGCTTCGGACGTCCCTGGATTTTCAAGGAAGTAAAACATTATCTGGAAACAGGTGAAGAGTTACCGCCTCTTTCTTTCAAATGGCGGATGGATGTATTGCGTCAGGAAGTGTTCGACAGTGTAAACCTGCTGGATGAACGCAGAGGTATCCTGCATGTACGCCGTCATTTAGCTGCATCCCCTCTTTTTAAAGGGATTCCTAATTTCAAGGATACACGTATTGCCATGCTTCGCGCAGAAACATTGAATGAACTGAATGGCATATTAGACCATATAGAAGCTACTTTCGGTAAGGAATAAATAATCCTTACCGATTTTTTTAATACATCCGTTTAAAGACCGGAGAAATAAACCAACGCTTATACATCAGCGTAGCCAGCTGATATACGAAGAAAGCGGTAATAAGTCCCACCAGCGAATCAATCAGGTAGTGCGCCTGAATATACACTGTGGCACAGCACAGCAACACATAGAACGGGAACAGAATGTAGGCCAATTTTCGGTTCACACGCCAGGCCATAATCATCACAATCGTTGAGATTCCCACATGTGAACTGGGGAAAGCTGCCGTAGGACGTTCACCCACTTCCTGTGAAGCTTCTACCAGATTATAGAAGAATCCGTGTTCATATCCCGGACCAGGAAGCAAGAAAGTATTGTCATTAAAATAATCTCCTATTGCCGGAAAATCACAAGCGTTCACTTTATCCATTCCAATGGCCGGGAAATAGAATTGCGGTCCGGCCACCGGCACCAGAATGTAGAACAAATAGTAAATGAAGAAAGAAGTGACCAGCACGAAGCAAATCTTCTCAAACCATTCAAAACGGGTCAGGAAATAATATACCACCACAATCAGCATCATGGGATAGTAAAAGAAATACCCCATATTGAAAGGCTCACTGAACCACATGGAAGGACACAGCTTGCTAAATTCCACCGAAGGCTGGCAATGAAAAATAGCCTGTTCGGCGGAAGCAAACACGTAATCCAGGTTCGGGAACAAGCGGTTAAATTCAAACGTATCCGGATACCAGTATGCCAACAATGACATTTGCACGACCATACGGACAAAAGCCGTCAAACGACAGGGGAATGCCTGATACAAATATATCAGTACGAACGTCAGGACCACAATGCCCAAACGTTCCAGCAACATCATCCCGGGATGATCCATCCGGGGATACAAAAGCAAAATCAAAATAGTGGTTAGTGCATTGTAAATCAAGCTAATGCTTTCTACAGCAAACAAGCCCTTTCCACTTTCTACTCGTTCAAATAACTTCAGTTCTATAGCCATCCTTCTTTTTTATACCAGGCAATGATTTCTTTTACACCTCTTTCCAACGGATATTCGGGAACATATCCTAACTCCTTTTCCAGCGGTGAGATGTCGCACCGCCAGTTGCGCTGTTTCATAATACGATATTTATCACAATTCAGGGTACTCGTCTTACGGAGTATCCGTCCTACATTCTCTGCCACAAAGGAAATGGCTTTCAAAAGAAACAACGGACAAACGAAACGAAGCATCCACGGGTCTCCCAATTCTTTCCGAATCAAGTCGGAAAACGTATGACTACTATATACCTTTCCGTCGCTCACAAAATAAGCGCGGCCTGTGACATTTTTTTCAATAGCCAGGTAAATGGCCTGTACCAAGTCCTTCACAAACACAAACGTAATATCCTGACGTTTGAAACCTGCTGCAAAATCCACATGCTGCTGCACGGACTTCGCCATCAAGAAGTAATCGCGTTCCCGTGGACCATAAACTCCCGTCGGACGGAAAATCACGTACGGGAAATTGGTGAGGGATTTCAAATATTCCTCGGTATGCAGTTTACTCAGTCCATACGCCGTATTAGGTCGGGGAGTGTCCGTTTCACAAATGGATGAATAGTCTTTTTCCCGAATCGGTCCAAATATACTTAACGAACTTATGTAAATAAAGTTCACGGGAAGCATGTCTAATCGCTTCAGTGTCTCAATAAAATGTCGGGTAGCCCAGTAATTCCCGATTTCAAAATCGGCCTTGTCCAGGCATTTGGTCACCCCTGCACAATGAATAATGTAATCCCATTTCCCATGCTGGCGTTTCTGTTCTTCCAACTGATTGGCCAGACGATCGGAATCAGTGAAATCCAGTATGGCAAAATGGATACGCGGGTCCTGCAAATATTTCCGGCTGCTACTCTTCCGCACACCGGCCCACACCTGCATGCCACGCTCCAGCGCACCTTCCACTAAAAAGCTCCCGATGAATCCACTGGCACCAGTAACTAATATTTTTTTCTCCATAAACTTATTTTTCCGGTTCTACATGGATACTGATGTAGGTATCCTCTCCAAAAGTATCCCGCAACTTCTGCTCAATGGCAGTAGCCTTTTCATGTGCCTCATGTAGCGAGATACTTCCGTCCATCCGCACGTGCATATCTATCGCATAATGACTTCCAATACGGCGGGTACGCAAATGATGCGGCTGCGACACGCCATCCAGCGACAATACCGTCTGCGTAATTTCCTGCTCTATATCATCGGGCAACGAGCGTTCCAATAGTTCATCAATGCAAGCCTTCAGCTGCTTCACGGCCACCTGCACAATAAAGAAACTGACAATCACTGCCGCCAGAGGATCGAGCACACGCCAGCTTTCTCCCAACAGGATAGCTCCTCCAATACCTACGGCCGTACCGATGGAAGAAAATGCATCACTGCGGTGATGCCAAGCATTGGCTATCACTGCCGGACTATTACAGCGTTTTCCCACCAGCCGGGTGTAATGAAACAAAATTTCTTTCGATACCACGGATACAATGGCAGCAGCCAGTGCAATCCAGCCAGGCGACTGTAATGCCTCTCCTTTTGCAAAACTGATGATTGATTCTATTCCACTCCAGCAAATTCCTACTCCTACAGCCAGCAAAGCCGCTCCAATCAAGAGCGTAGCCAGTGTTTCATACTTTCCATGTCCGTAATCATGTCCCTTATCTTCCGGTTTGCTGGAAATACGCACAAACACGATGACAATCAAGTCCGTTATCAAATCTGATAAAGAGTGTACTGCATCGGCAATCATCGCCGCACTCTTACCCCAGAAGCCTGCCGCAAACTTACAGGCCACCAGCAGAATATTGACCAGACTACCCACCAGGGTTACCTTGTAAATCTCACGTTCACGAACGGATGTTCCAATCTCATTCATATCTTACTTTTGTAAAAAGAATGTGGCAAAGATAATAGTTTTTCAGCATCTTAACAGAAAAAACCACGTTTATTCCCCGGAAATCACTTTCTTTGTATAAAGATAATCTTACCAACAGCAGAGAGCTGTTGATTTAAAACAAAACAACATGGCTAAAAAGAAAAAAGAAAAGAAAGGCGGAAAGCACCTGAAGAAAAAAGAGCTCGTAGAGATACTGCTCAACTATTTCCGTACAAAGCCGAATGAAGCATTCAGCCTCAAGCAGTTGTTCCAAGCTCTAAAACTTACAACCCATCCGGGAAAAATGCTCTGCATCGATGTAGTGGAAGAAATGTTGGAAGACAACTTCCTGATTGAAATCGAAAAAGGGCGCTATAAAATCAATGACAAAGGACAGATTCTGACCGGAACCTTCGTACGTAAAAGCAATGGAAAGAACTCGTTTATTCCTGAAGAAGGAGGAGAACCCATTTTCATTGCAGAACGCAACTCTGCCCATGCAATGAACAATGACAAGGTGAAAGTTGCCTTGTGTGCCAAACGTAAAAAGCATCAGCTGGAAGCGCAGGTAATCGAGATTCTGGAACACGCTAACGAAACTTTTGTCGGCGTATTGAAGGTCAGCAAGAACTATGCGTTCCTGCTTACGGAAACCAGTACCTTGGCTAACGACATCTTTATCCCGAAAGACAAGCTGAAAGGCGGAAAGAACGGCGATAAGGCTATTGTCCGCATTACCGAATGGCCGGAAGAAGCAAAGAATCCGTTTGGCGAAGTGATCGACATCCTCGGAAAAGCGGGTGACAACACCACTGAAATGCACGCTATTCTGGCTGAGTACGGCTTGCCGTACGTATATCCGCAGGCAGTAGAAGCTGCAGCAGAGAAACTGTCGGCCGATATCACACCGGAAGATTATGCCGAACGCGAAGATTTCCGCGATGTCGTGACGTTCACCATCGACCCGAAAGATGCCAAAGACTTTGACGATGCGTTGTCCATCCGCACCCTGAAACCCGGCTTATGGGAAGTGGGTGTGCATATTGCGGACGTATCACACTATGTAAAAGAAGGAAGCATCATCGACAAGGAAGCAGCCAAACGTGCCACTTCCGTCTATCTGGTAGACCGTACCATCCCGATGTTGCCGGAACGTCTGTGCAACTTTATCTGCTCCCTGCGTCCTGATGAAGAAAAGCTGGCTTACTCTGTCATTTTCGAAATGAATGAAAAGGCGGAAGTGAAGAACTACCGCATCCGTCATACAGTAATCAAATCCAACCGTCGGTTCACGTATGAAGAAGCACAACAAATCATTGAAACAGGAGAAGGTGACTACAAGGAAGAGGTACTTCAACTGAATCGTCTGGCACAGATTCTGCGAGAGAAACGAATGGCTGCCGGCTCTATCAACTTTGACCGCTGTGAAGTAAAATTTGAAATTGACGAGACCGGTAAACCGCTCAGCGTATACTTCAAGGTATCTAAAGAGGCCAACAAGCTGATTGAAGAGTTTATGCTGTTAGCCAACAAGACGGTGGCAGAATACGTAGGAAAAGTTCCCAAGAACAAAAAGCCGAAGGTACTTCCTTATCGTATCCACGACCTGCCCGATCCCGACAAGCTGGATAACCTGAATCAGTTTATCGCCCGCTTCGGTTACAAAATCCGCACAGGAGGTAGCAAAGCAGAAGTATCCAAGTCCATCAATCACTTGTTAGGCGAAATTGAAGGAAAGAAAGAACAGAATCTGATAGAAACAGTGTCTTTACGCGCCATGCAGAAAGCACGCTATTCAATTTATAACATCGGACACTACGGACTGGCATTCGATTACTACACGCACTTCACCTCTCCTATCCGCCGTTATCCGGACTTGATGGTACACCGACTGCTTACCCGTTACCTGGCAGGAGGACGAAGCGCACAAGCCGACAAGTATGAAACTCTCTGCGAACACAGTTCGGCAATGGAGCAGACTGCAGCCAGTGCAGAACGCGCATCCGTGAAATACAAGCAGGTGGAATTTATGGGTGAACGTATCGGAGAAGTGTACGACGGTGTGATTTCCGGTGTCACAGAATGGGGACTCTACGTGGAAATCAACGAAAACAAGTGCGAGGGCATGATTGCCATGCGCGACCTCGGCAACGACTTCTACGAGTTCGACGAAAAGAACTACTGCCTCATCGGACGTCGTCACCACCAGAAATTCAGTCTCGGCGACCCGATTAAGATTAAGGTAGCCCGTGCTAACCTGGCTAAGAAACAGCTGGATTTCGTATTGGCTGAAGCTTGACGAACTGCGTTTAAATAAATAATTTCCCCGCTTCTTTTTAGAAAACAAAAACTTTCTACAAGGAAGCGGGGATTTTTATTATTTCACCCTGCGGTTCAACTGGTTATTCGCTTTCTCCGGACGGGACTTTCCCACCCGTTTTCCACTTGTCTTTTTCTTATTGCTCTGTTTTGCCTTGAAAGCAAACGGATTTTTCTTGTTTACTACCATACCATTCTGATTTTTCTACAAAAATAAGATTTTATTGGATTCATCACAAAATATCGTTACTTTTGCCAATTATCAAAAAGGAATGCTTATGAGCCCAATTGATTACACACATATACTGACAAAGGCTGTTGACGAACTTTCCGACAACCAATCTTACCGTGGGCTGTTCCATCAGCACAGAGAAGGTGAACCACTTCCTTCCGGAAAATCACTGGAACGTATCGTAGAACTGTCACGTGCCATCTTGTTCCCCGGCTACTTTGGCAATTCTACCATCAACAGCCAGACCATCAATTACCACATTGGTGTCAATATTGAAGAGCTGTTCTCTCTGCTCATCGAACAGATACAGGCCGGATTGTGCTTCGGGGTGGAAAATTCAGGCCAGTGCGACTGTCAGTCACCTTGCCGTGCCACGGCTACCCAATTAGCAGCAGAATTTATCAGCCGTCTGCCGGAAATCCAACGGATTTTGGCTACCGATGTAGAAGCCGCATACTACGGTGATCCGGCTGCCACCTGCTTTGGTGAAATCATCTGCTGTTACCCTGTTATCCGTGCAGTGACCAACTACCGAATTGCCCACGAACTTCACCGACTCAACGTGCCTCTTATTCCGCGTATCATCACGGAAATGGCTCACTCCGAAACCGGAATCGACATCCATCCGGGTGCGCAAATCGGACATCATTTTACCATTGACCACGGTACGGGTGTCGTAATCGGTGCGACCTGTATCATCGGCAATCACGTGAAACTATACCAGGGTGTCACATTGGGTGCCAAGAGTTTCCCTTGCGACGAACAGGGAAACCCCATCAAGGGTATTCCACGCCACCCGATACTGGAAGACAATGTGATTGTCTACTCCAATGCCACCATATTAGGACG